>ERZ773277.28-NODE-28-length-168284-cov-4.965595_pt1 | contig 168284 bp, 127 predicted proteins | sample MGYA00511957_ERZ773277 | MGnify/ENA primary metagenome ERZ773277 (study PRJEB29015, sample SAMEA2737800) | human gut metagenome | biome: human gut; feature: human-associated habitat; material: faeces | place: China | collected 2012 ... | reverse complement strand
TACATGATGTTCTTGCCGGGAGTGGTAAGGGTGGGGGGAGGTTTGTTTGTAAAAAAAAGAGGGTTGCCGAGGCCGGCAGAATTAACTTTTGATATGTTTTACGCTCCCGTTTCATTATCGCTTAACGGAAAGGGATGCGCTTTGAGTGATTTAACTGACTACACTGTCGATGACGTCCTATATATCAACCACATACGTAAGGCGGAAATAGCAATGGCGGGAGAGTATCCGTACCACATAGAAATCATCCTAAAAGAAGGCGTTTCTGCTATTAAATCTGAGATTAAAATGTATCGGACAATTGGTTATGCCGAAAGCGTAGAGTTTTACAGTCCGATATACGACACACCCGAAAAGATCGCCGACGAAAAACCCGATATCCGTACTACGCTGTACTGGAACCCTTATCTGCAAATCGGCCCGGACGGCACCGCCCAAATCGAATTCTACTCAAACGATCATAAAAACCAGCAATACGATATCGCTATCGAGGGAATAACGCCCGACGGAAAAACATGCCGCTACCGAAAAGATATATCCGCCCGGTAAATACGACGGCGGCATTTTCTGTTTCCTACACGAATACGCAAGCGTCGATTCGCTGAAAACCGCGCAGCAGATCGGCTACGGGCATACGCTTTTTACCGGCCACCTGCAGTTCGTCGAGAAAAACGTATCCGTCCGCACAGGCTACTTTCAGAAAGGTTTTTCCGTCGGAAAGGATCGTTCCGGGAGCGCTCCTCGCTCCCGCATCCGGATCGGGATGAGCACGGTAAATCTTGACGGCAAGCGGAGCCGCATCGTCCCTGCGGAGTTCGCTCCATGCGGCCGGATAGGGACTCAGTCCGCGGATCAGGTTAAACACCGTCCGGCGGTCGGACTTCCAGTCGATCCGACAGGTGTCTTTGAATATTTTCGGCGCCTCCCGGATTTCGGCAGGCGCTATGCCATCCTGTCCGACAGGTACGATGTCTCCCGCCGCGATCTTCTCGACCGTCTCGACGACCAAATCCGTCCCCGCGACCATCAGTTTGTCATGCAGGGTTCCTGCGCACTCGTCCGGCCCGATCGGGACACGGCTCCGGCACAGGATATCTCCTTTGTCTATCTCGTGGTTCAGCATAAAGGTAGTGACGCCGCTCTCCGTCTCGCCGTTGATAATCGCCCAGTTGATCGGCGCGGCCCCCCGGTACTGCGGCAACAACGACGCATGCAGGTTAAACGTCCCCAGCTCAGGCATCGACCAAATAATTTCAGGCAGCATCCGGAAAGCGATCACGATTCCCAGGTCGGGCCGCAACGCCCGGAACGTCTCGACGAACTGCGGATCTTTCAATTTTTCGGGCTGCAAAACCGGCAACCCGACTTCCACGGCATACCGCTTGACGGCCGACTGCTGCAAATGCAGCCCGCGTCCTGCCGGTTTGTCGGGCATCGTCACGACGCCGACGACGTGATAGCCCGCTTCCACCAATCTCCGCAACGGGGCCACCGCAAAATCGGGGGTACCCATATAAACGATACGCAGTTTCTTGCTGTCCATATCTCTAAATATCCCGTTAAGCTACGATCTCGATCCGGTTGCCGTCGGGGTCGCAAACGACGCTCTCGAAGTATCCGTCCCCGGTCTGCCTCGGTTCGCCGGCGATCCGATACCCGTCCCGCCGCAACCGTTCGGTCAGGCTGCACACCGCTTCGCGGCTGCCGACGCCGAACGCGACGTGACAAAAGCCGGTATGCTCGCCTTCGTCCGAATCCCGGATATCCGTCCTCCGCATCAGTTCCAACGCGACGACGCCGTCGAAACGGACGAAAAAAGACTCGAATCCCTTGGCCGGATTACGGTATACGGGGCCGCTCTCCCCGTCGAAATAACGCACGTAAAAATCCCGCAGTTCTTCCAGACGGTTCGTCCAAAGCGCTATATGAGCAACAGCTATTCCCATTAGACCACAGCGTATTATCCGTTATTACTTAAACAATCCGAGCCGGTGCCCCATCACCTGCTCTTTGGTGCGAAGGTATTTTTCGTCGTACGGATTCGGAGCGATCACGATCGGAACATTCTCGACGATTCGCAGGCCGTAGCCTTCCAGCCCGGCGCGTTTCTGCGGATTGTTGGTCATCAGCCGCATGTTCCGGATACCGATCTCGCGCAGAATGCTGGCTCCGACTCCGTAATCGCGCTCGTCGACCCCGAAACCCAGTTTGACATTGGCTTCGGCGGTATCGTACCCTTCTTCCTGCAATTTATAGGCTTTCATTTTATTGAAAAAGCCGATTCCCCGGCCCTCCTGATTCAGATAGACGACCGCGCCTTTTCCTTCCTGCTCGACCATTTTCATCGCTTCGTGCAACTGGGCTCCGCAATCGCAGCGGCACGAACCGAAAATATCGCCCGTCACGCACGAAGAATGCACGCGCACCAGCACCGGTTCGTCCGGCTCCCACTCCCCTTTGATCAAGGCCACATGATCCAGCCCGTTGCTCGTCTGGCGGAACGGGATCAGCTTGAAATGTCCCCATGCCGTCGGCATATCCACCATTTCGCCCCGCTCTACGATCGATTCGGTTTTCAGGCGGTAAGCGATGATATCGGCGATCGAAACGATCTTCAGGCCGAATTGCTGAGCGATTTTCCGCAAATCGCCCAGACGGGCCATCGTACCGTCTTCGTTCATGATCTCGATCAGCGCGCCGCCGGGAGTCAGTCCGGCCATCCGCGTCAGGTCGATCACCGCTTCGGTATGACCCGGACGGCGGAGCACCCCTTTGTTACGCGCCCGGAGCGGGAAAATATGCCCCGGACGGCCCAGATCGGACGCCTTGGTGGCAGGATCGACCAGCGCCCGCACCGTAGCCGCGCGGTCGGTCGCAGCCACGCCGGTCGTACAACCGTGTCCGAGCAAATCGACCGACACCGTGAAAGGCGTACCGAGCAGCGACGTATTGTTGGCAACCTGCATCTCCAGATCCAGTTCCCGACAGCGGTCTTCGGTCAACGGAGCGCACAACACGCCGCGGCCGTTGTGAAGCATGAAATTGACGATCTCCGGGGTGATCTTTTCGCCGGCGACGATAAAATCGCCTTCGTTCTCCCGATCCTCGTCATCGACCACGATGACGACTTTGCCCGCGCGGATATCTTCGATCGCTTCGTCCACACTGCTGAGAATCTTTTCGTTGTTTTGTTCTTGTGACATGATATTTCGATTTTGTATTTTTAATTTTCGGTTTTCGTACGGTTACCGGTTCTCCGGCTGCATACGCCGTTTTCGCGGGAATATCCGTTTAAAAAATCCGCGGATCTTCCGGGTATGGGCGAGGTACCATTCGGCGTTGAACAGGTTCGAATCGTTGGTCGCCTTATAAGTCAGATAGACGGAAATCGGCAGTAGGATGAACGTAGCGATCCACATCCCGATAAAAGAGTTCCACGAACCTTCTCTCGCCATCTTCTCGCCGGTAATCGTAATGATGTAATAGATCACGAAGAAACCGACCGATACGACGACCGGCATCCCCAGCCCTCCCTTACGGATGATCGCTCCCAAAGGCGCTCCGATCAGGAAAAAGATCATGATCGAAACCGGCAGGGCCATTTTTTTATGCCACTCGACCTTAAATTTGTAGAGCTGCGTGAGCGCGTCTTTCGAGGTCACCTCGTCGAAGGAGTAAAAACTGCGGGAGTTGCGCGCTTTGTTGAGCGCCTCGTTATAAATCCGTTGCCGGTCCTTCAGGCCCATGCTGTCGATGTGCGCATTCAGGTAAACGGGCCGCCCGTGCAACGGAGCGATCGAATCGGTGCCGAGACCCTGGTCGAAAGGAAAAATGAAGGTGGTGATCAGCGGCTGGTAGGAGGCGCTGGCCGCCGCCGCGCTGACTTTCTCCAGCGAGTCGATCCCGGCCGAAAGTTCTTTCGTATTTTTGGTCTGGCTGTTGTTGAACAGCGACATGTCGGTTCGGGAAAAATCGAAACCCGACATCGGGATCACCATGTTGTAAACGTCGAAATAACGGCGTTCCAGCGTATTATCTTTCATCCACTGGTAGTTGCGCACCTCTTCGTGCATCTCGCCGTTATACAGCGTGGCCAGTAGGAAACGCTTGTCGTCGGACAGCGAAATGTAGCCGGAGTCGGCTACGATCGTCCCCATCTTGCCGTTTATATTGGTATTGCGCGTATCGTAGATCAGGATATCGGTCAGCAGCTTCGTCTTCGGGTCCTGGTGGTCGACCCGGATGCTCATGTCGTTGTCGAGATTGAAAAAGAGCCCGTCCTTGAACTCGATGACCTGTTTCTGCTGCCGGATGTCGTAGATCAGCGCCGACATCTTCCGCATCGCCATCGGCACCAGATTGTTGGCGACGAAAAAACTGCCGACGGCGACGAAAAAGACCAGTACGATCAGCGGCCGCATGATCCTCGGCAGCGATACGCCGGCGGATTTCAGCGCGAGCAGTTCGTAATTCTCGCCCATATTGCCCATCGTCATCACGGCGGCGAACAGCGTCGCCAGCGGCAGTACCATCGGTATCAGCGTGATGGCGGCGTACATCATCAGCTCCATAATCACGCCCATGCCGAGCCCCTTGCCGACCAGTTCGTCGATATAGCGCCACATGAACTGCATGATAAAAACGAACAGGACGATGAAGAAGGTGAGCACCATCGGCCCTACGTACGATTTCAATATGAGCTTATGTACCGTTTTCATCCCGCTTCCGCATAAAGTCACGCAAAGGTAATAGTTTTACAATAATAAGCGTAACGGTCAGTATAAATATTGTAGACGCGCCCGACGGAATATCGCCCTTGTAGCTGACATAAAGCCCGGCGAACGAACCGAGCACGCCGATCGCCGAAGCCCCGGCCATGATCCGTCCGAACGAGCGGGTCAACTGGTTGGCGATCACCGCGGGCATGGTCAGCAGCGAGATCAGCAGAACGATCCCCACCACGCGGATCGAAATGACGATCGTCACGGCGATCAGCGCCGACATCAGGTAACCGATCAACCGCGTCGGCATATTCTGGCTGCGGGCATACTCCCGGTCGAAAGCCACGTACAAGATCGGCCGGTACCAGACGGCGAAAACGATCACGATCGCCAGGTCGACGATCCCCATCCAGATCAGGTCGGAGGAGGTGACGCTCAGTATATTCCCGAACAGGAAACTCATCAGGTTCGGAGCGTATCCCGGCGTCAGGTATACGAAGATGATCCCGACGGCCATGCCGAGCGACCAGATCAGGCCGATCGCCGAATCCTCGCGGATCCGTTTGCCGGCCGTAAAGGCTTCGATCCCGAACGCCGACAGCACCGCGAAACAGAACGCGCCGGCAATCGGATTCAGCCCGAAATAGTAGGCGATCCCGATCCCGCCGAACGACGAATGGGTGATCCCGCCGCTGAGGAAAACCAGCCGGCGGCACACCACGTACGTACCGACCATGCCGCAGGCCAGACCGCACAACAGGCAGGCGAGCGTCGCATGGGTCAGAAACCTGTACTGAAAAAGTTCGTAAAAGAAATCCATAAACCGTCGATCGAACTACAAAGCTACGCGTTTTTTTCGGGAATTCTTCCACAATGCGGCATAAGCGGCAAAAATTAGGCGGCGGTTTTGTACCTTTGCGCCGGTATCGAAATACAACGCCATGTCATCCGCTAAAAAAGTAGGTTTTTACACATTGGGCTGCAAGCTCAATTTCTCCGAGACGTCGACCATCGCCCGCGAATTCGAAGCGGGCGGCTTCGTACGCGCCCGGCAAGGGGAAACCGCCGACGTATATGTCGTCAACAGCTGTTCGGTCACTGAACATGCCGACAAAAAGTGCCGCAACATCGTGCGCCGGATCGTCCGGACGAATCCCGATGCCATCGTCGCGGTCACCGGATGCTACGCCCAGCTACGGCCGCAGGATCTGGCCGCCATCGACGGGGTCGACCTGGTGATCGGCAACAACGACAAAGGCTCGATCTACGAACGGGTATCCGCACTCGGCGCCAAACGCAAAGCATCGGTACACACCTGCGAAGCCGGCGAGCTGACGAACTTTTTCGCCGCGTTCTCGACCGGCGACCGCACCCGCTCGTTCCTGAAAGTACAGGACGGGTGCAATTACCATTGCAGCTACTGCACGATTCCGCTGGCGCGCGGCGCCAGCCGCAACCTCCCGATCGCCGATCTCGCGGCCGAAGCGCAGCGAATCGCCGCGCAAGGTCAACGCGAAATCGTACTGACGGGTATCAACACCGGCGATTTCGGCCGAACGACCGGCGAACCGTTCATCGACCTGTTGCGGGCCCTCGACCGGGTCGAAGGCATCGATCGCTACCGCATTTCGTCGATCGAGCCGAACCTGCTGACCGACGAGGTCATCGCTTTCACAGCGGCTTCGAAACGATTCCAGCCGCATTTTCACATTCCGATCCAGAGCGGAAGCGACCGCATCCTGGCGCTGATGCGCCGCCGGTACAACACGGCGCAGTTCGCCGACCGGATCGCTGCGGTGCGCCGCGCCGTGCCGGACGTATTCCTCGGTATCGACGTGATCGTCGGATTCCCGGGCGAAACGGACGAAGACTTCGCCGACACCTACCGTTTCCTCGAACGTCTCGCCCCGGCATTCCTGCACGTTTTCCCCTACTCCGCGCGTCCCGACACCCCCGCCGCCGGATTCCCGAACCGGGTTCCGCCGCCGGTCGCCGAACGACGGGCCGCCGAGCTCGGCGCGCTGTCGGAACGTTTGCACCGCGCTTTTTACGAAAAGCAGGTCGGAACGCAAGCGCGAGTATTGTGGGAAAGCACGCGTCGCAACGGATATATGTACGGATACACAGGCAACTACGTCAAAGTCCGCACGCCGTTCGACCGTGCGCTAATCAATACGATCACGCCGGTGAAACTGACTGCGACGGACGGTGAAGAGGTAATGGATGCGGCTATTCTCGGCCGGGAATAGCGTAAGTACGCCAAATTGTTTATATTTGTAATCTTGAACAACGACAATCGGGCATGGGTTTGAAAAACAAAATACGGTTGGGCTTCCTTTCGTTGGCCCTGCTGCTTTTCTTTTCGGGAATCATTTCCTACTTCGAGCTCAGCAGGCTGAGCCATTCGACGCACAGTATGCTGGGAGCCAGCTTCCGCAACATGGAACTGTCGAAAACGATGCTGGACGCCGTGCAGGATCAGAACACCGCACTGCTGCAGATGATCGTCTCGGGCAGCCGCAACAGCGACTCGATGCTGATCGTCGGCCGGCAAAAATTTGATTCGTCGATGCGCGAAGCCAACGTGCTGATCCGCGACCTACAGGGGTTCGACTCGATCTACGCCGCCAACGTCGCCTACAACCGGATCGTCGACGCCTACCTCAGCGACAGTCTGCACAAAAACAGCGTCGGCTGGTACGTCAACATCTACGAAACGTCGTATGCCGACCTGACCACGTCGATCAAAAATTTCATGGTCTCCTCGCAGCGCATCATGGACGTCAAAGCCCAGCGGCTCGAAGACAACGCCTACCGCGCTACGATGCCGGGCTTCATCGCGCTGCTGATCGGCATTCTGATCGTCGTGGTATTTTTCTATTTCATCAACCTGTACTACATCTCCCCGGTGCTGAAAATCACCGACGCGCTGAAAAATTACCTGAATTCGAAAATCCCGTTCAAGGTGAACGTCGAGGGCCGGGATGAAATGTTCCGGCTGAAGGAATCCATCGAAAAACTGATCGATCAGCAAAAAAGCAAACGAAACGAATAGTCGGACATGCGGTTGAACATCGTACTCAGATACATCGGTCTCATCTTGCTGCTGAACGCGGCGTTCCTGCTGCTGTCGGCTTGCGTTTCGCTGCTGAACGGCATGGATACCGCTTTCTACCCGCTGTTGCAGAGTTTCCTGCTGACGGCGATCCTCGGAGCCTTCCCGCTGATCTTCGTGCAGGGCGGCGAACAGATATCGAGCTCCGAAGGCTATGGCGTGGTGGTCGGGGCGTGGCTGATGTCGTGCCTGATGTGTATGCTGCCCTACATGCTCTGGGGCGGCGAATTCACGCTGGCCGACGCATGGTTCGAAAGCGTTTCGGGCTTCACGACGACCGGGTCTACGTCGCTGAGCAACGTCGAAGCGCTACCCAAAGGACTGCTGTTCTGGAGGGCGTCGACACACTGGTTGGGAGGCGTCGGGGTCGTGATGTTCGTTCTGGTCGTGCTGCCGTCGATGGGCTCGACCAAGATGCGACTTTCGAGCGTCGAACTGTCGTCGATGGCCAAGGACAATTTCCGGTACCGCACCCAGAAAACGCTGCAAATCCTGATCGTCGTTTACGTCGGATTGACGCTGATCCAGACCGTGCTGCTGAAGATCGTCGGGATGGGCTGGTTCGACGCGGTCTGCAACTCGTTCTCGACCATCGCTACCGGCGGGTTCTGCACCCGCAATTCGAGCATCGCGTCGTTCAACAACGCCGGGGTCGAATTCATCGTGATGTTCTTCATGCTGGTCTCCGGACTGCATTTCGGCCTGATATACGGCACGCTGACCGGCAAGAACAACAACATCTTCAAATCGGAAATCAGCAAATACTACATTTTTTCGACACTCGCGGGAGGCGTCGTCATTGCGATCAGCCTGTGGCTGACGGACATCTATCCGAATATATGGATTTCACTAAGATACAGCCTATTCCAGATTATATCGGTCGCCTCGACCACCGGTTTCGCCACGGCCGACTCGTCGGTATGGACGCCGCTTGCCATCGTCGTGCTGATGCTGTTCACGATCCAGTGCGCCTGCGCCGGGTCGACCGCAGGCGGCATCAAATGCGACCGTATTCTACTGTCGTTCAAAGCGATGAAAGCCGCCATCATTCAGCGGCAACATCCGAACGCCATCATCCGGGTGAAACTCAATGGAGTGATCCAGGAGAACAATACGGTCAACATGGCGATGCTTTTTATCGTGCTGTACCTGATGCTGCTGGGGATCGGAACGGTCGTGGTAGCCGCTTTCGGCATCGATCTTGAAACCAGCTTCAGCATGACGGTAGCCAGCATGGCGAATGCAGGAGCCGGGTTCGGGCAGGTCGGTTCGATGGGCAACTACCACGAGATGCCGGGGATGGTGAAATTCATCGCTACGATCATGATGCTGCTGGGACGGTTCGAAATTTTCGGATTCATCCAGCTTTTCTTTTTGAACAAGTGGAAATGACGCCGGGCCGTATGTCCGTGTCGTTAAAAAATATATTTTTGCAGTTAGATTGATATTGCCATGTACAGACTGAGTCAGCTATTTGTTACGTTGTTTGCGGTTGCCCTCTCGACCGGACTGCAAGGACAGCAGGTCACGGCGCGCGTAGCGGGACTGGAAAGCAATGCGAAATACATGTCCCTGCTCGAACAGGAACAGCGTCTGCACCGAACCGAAGATTCGGTCGTGCAGGTCATCAACGACACGCGCAAACTTTTTACCGCCGAAACCACCGATTCGGAAAAAGAACAGCTCGGAACCAAAATCCTGCAACTCGAAAAAGAACTCTTCGAAATCCGGAACCAGCAGGGGGTCACGGCCAATGAAATCGGAGCGATCGAGCAGGACTTCATCCTAAAGAATCTGAACGGTACGGCCGAAAATCCGGCGGCAGCCGGCACTCCGGCTCCGGCGGGCGGAAAACAAACTCCGAATCTGGTCTACAACGTCTACTTCAAAGAAAACCTGTCGGAGCAGGATTACAAAGCGCTGCGGCACGCGCAGGAACTCGAACCGCTGCCGCTGAAACTGCTGGGAACCTATCTGGAAAACTATCGGAAAGCAGACTCGCTGGCAACCCTGTACGACACGACCGCCAACAAAACGCTGGCCGAAGAGACCTATGCGCAACTGGAATCGATCGGATCGCTGAACCGGGCGCTCAGCGACTCGCTGTCGCATGTCTGGAATTACATTTACGACAACAAGACCTACGCTTACAACTACCTGCTCGACAAGATGGGCAAGAACGAGATGCTGGACAAATTCGGCACGCAATTCCGCAACAACCGCCAGCAAATCGCCGCGATGCAGGACAGCGTAGCCTCGGAAACCGTTTACGGCTACCCGCTGAACAAACGGCTGCTGCTCGGCTACGAGGAGGCCCTGGCCGGAATCCTCGGATACACGGCGGCCCGGGACTCGGTGAACAAACAGGCCGAAATTTTCGGCAAACTGCACTACGACCTGCCGAAAATAGCTCCTAAAGAGCGTATTTTCATCGAATACGCCGATATCGAACGGGCCAGCCCGTCGAAATACAACGCCTCGAACCCGATCCCGGAAATGGAAGTATACCGACAGGGAACCGTATACCGCATCCAACTGGGCGCTTTCACCCAGAAGCAAGCGGTTTCGCTCTTCAAGGGAGTCTATCCGCTGTGTTACGAGAAGAGCGAAGACGGGAAATTCCGCTACTTCGCCGGGGCGTTCCGCGATGCGGCCGCCGCCGACGCCGGACTGGCCAAGCTGAAAAGCATGGGATTCCGCAAACCGGAAATCGTCGTATGGCGTGACGGCCGCTTCGAAATTCTCGGTGAAACGGGCGGCGAAGGAACGGCCGGCGAGCTTTCCACCCTGTACCGCGTAGAGATCGCCGGGCAGGGCGAAACCATTAGCGAGGCGATCAAAGAAGTGACCGACAGCCAGGCGGCCGGCAAGGAACTCTCGCGCGCCACGAACGACGACGGATCTTACCTCTATTCGATCGGGAATTTCGACAGCAAGGAAGCCGCCGATTCGCTGTGCCGGGCTATCAATGCAGTCTCGCAGGGTAGCGCGACCGTATTGACCCTCGACTATTAGCGACCGGTTCCGCGCCCCCTAAAAACGATGCCTTCCCCGGTAAAAAACGGAAGGCATTTGTTTTTCACCTTATTTTCGACCGGTTCTTTTGCAGGTTTCCAAAAAATCCGTACCTTGGAAAAGAATTTCCCGTCCGGGACAAAATCTGATAAAAACAGGCTTATGTGGTTAATCGTCGCGCTGATCGTCGTGGGCGTACTGTTGCTGGTAGCGGAACTGGTACTGCTGCCGGGAATCAGCGTCGCCGGGATCGGAGCATTCGTCGCATTTCTGGCGGCCGCATTTTACGGTTTCATGCAATACGGCGTAATGGGCGGCGCACTGATCCTCGCAACGATCGTGATCCTCTGCGTCATCGCGGTAGTCGTTTCGCTCAGAGCCAATACATGGCGCCGTTTCTCGCTGAAAGCGACCGTGGACAGCACGTCTACCCCTACCCCCGAACAGCAGGACATCCATGTCGGACAACGGGGCGAAACGCTGACCCGACTCGCTCCGATGGGTAAAGTGCAGCTCGGCGAAGTGACCATCGAAGCAAAATCCGTGGACGCCTACATCGACCCGCACCAGGCGATCGAAGTGATCGGCTACGACAATACCGCCGTCATCGTAAGGCGGGTCGATTCCGCGGCCGGATACCGGGGAACATTTTCCGAACCGCTCGATTAAAAACACAAAAACACTAAAAATATGACTATGGAAGGATTTGGTATTTGGGTGATTGCGTTCGTCGCGCTCGTTCTGTTATGGTTCATTTTATACTTTATTCCGATCGGGCTATGGTTTTCGGCCCTCGTATCGGGAGTACGCATCAGTCTGCTGCAACTGGTGCTGATGCGGTTCCGCAAGGTGCCGCCCTCGGTCATCGTCAACCAGATGATCGCCGGAACCAAAGCGGGTCTGCATCTGACCTCCAACGACCTGGAAGCGCACTTCCTGGCGGGCGGCAACGTGCCCAACGTCGTGACGGCTCTGATCTCGGCGCAAAAAGCCAACATTACGCTCGACTTCCGGATGGCGGCGGCCATCGACCTGGCCGGCCGTAACGTGGCGGAAGCCGTACAGATGTCGGTCAACCCGAAAGTGATCAACACCCCTCCGGTAGCGGCCGTAGCCAAAGACGGCATCCAACTGATCGCCAAAGCCCGCGTAACGGTACGGGCGAATATCAAACAACTGGTCGGAGGCGCCGGCGAGGACACCGTGCTGGCCCGCGTGGGCGAAGGGATCGTATCGTCGATCGGTTCGTCGACGTCGCACAAGACCGTGCTTGAGAATCCGGATTTCATCTCGCGGGTAGTACTCGAAAAGGGACTGGATGCGGGAACCGCCTTCGAAATCCTGTCGATCGACATCGCCGATATCGACGTGGGCAAGAACATCGGCGCTTTCTTGCAGATGGACCAGGCCAATGCCGACAAGAACATCGCGCAGGCCAAAGCCGAAGAGAAACGGGCGATGGCCGTAGCGCTGGAACAAGAGATGAAAGCCAAAGCGCAGGAAGCGCGGGCCAAAGTCATCCTGGCCGAGGCTGAAATCCCGATGGCGATCGCGGAAGCCTTCCGCAACGGCAATCTCGGCGTGATGGATTACTACAAAATCCAGAACATCCAGGCCGACACCCACATGCGCGAAGGGATCGTGAAGCCGGATAAAAAATAACATCCGGCCGTACACCGGTATGAAAACTCCGCGAAGAGGATCTCTTCGCGGAGTTTTTCGTTATCCCCGCCTCTATTTGTTTTTTCAGGCGGAAATCCCTAACATTGCAACGTCCGAATCGTTTCCGGATCTGAAACCAGAATACGAAAAACATGAATCCATCCGAAAAATACTGGCTGACACGCCTGGAAAGTTGTGCGAAAGCGCTGACTAAAAACGGATTCTCGGCAATCGTCGTAGACCGGATCGAAGATGCGGCAAACGCGGCGGCGGAGATCATCGAAAAGCTGGCTCCCCGTACGATAGGTTATGCCGATTCGCGCACCATGCACCGCAGCGGAATCCTGAACGTCATCCGGCAGGACGACCGGCGCACGCTGATCGACGGATTCGACCCGTCGAAAGAACGCGCCGAGAATCTCCTGACCAGACGGCAGGCCCTGCTGTCCGATCTGTTTTTGACCGGAGCGAATGCCGTGACAGAAAAGGGGGAATTGGTATGGCTGGATATGATCGGCAACCGCATCGCGGCGGTCGCATTCGGGCCGGAACACGTCCTGTTGTTCATCGGGCGGAACAAGTTGACTCCCGACCTCGAATCGGCCCGCCAGCGGATCAAGACCCTCGCCGCCCCGATGAACGCCCTCGCTCATGCGACATTCAAAACGCCCTGCCGGACGACCGCCCGGTGTCACGACTGCAACAGCCCCGACCGGATTTGCAACGGCTGGTTGATCCTCGAGAAGTGTTTTCCGAAAGAGCGGATCGCCGTCATCCTGATCAACGAGGATCTGGGCTATTAGCAAACCGGCGACTACATCTCCTCACGGGCATAATCCACGGCCCTGTTCAACAGAGCGATGAAAGGCATCGTCGCGCGGAGCTCGCGGGCAACGCTTTCGACCAGATCCGCCTGCAACATAAAACGGTCGTCGACGAACTTTTCCAAATAGACGTCCTTCAGTTTCAGGTATTCGACATACGGACTGTCGGACGGAAAACCAGCCGGCGCCCGTTTCAGCCGGTTCTCCGCGTTCAACGAAAAACCGGACGCTCCCCGGACAGCGGCGGCGAAACGTTCCCCGTTATCGAGGATCTCGTCCCGGACGCTTTTCAACACGTTCGGTTCCGGCATATACAATCCGGCCGAAAGCAGGTGACCGCCGATCAGTCCGTCCCCCTGCGGCTCCACATGGAAATAATAACCGGCATACCCCGACTTTTTCCCGCGAGGACAAAAATAAGCCCCGAAATGGGTTTTGTAGGGTTCTTTGTTCGGACTGAACCGCGTATCCCGGTAAATCCGATAAGTGCAGTCCTTCACCGCAAGCCCAGCGACCGAAGGATCGAAAGCGGCGATCGCGTCGATCAGCCGGGCGACCAAACCGTCGAACCGGGCCTTTACGTCGCGGTACCAAAGCTTGTTCGCTTCGAACCATTCCCGGTTGTTATGGCGCCTCAACTGTTCCAGAAACCGTATGATATCTTCCATGCCTATCCGAATTGAGTAAGGATACAAAGATAACGAAATATCCGGACGGTCGCGGAACTACACATAAATATCCGGCTCCTTCCGCACGGAATAAGCTTTCACGAATTTCCGGCGGACGATTTTATACAGCAATCCCCCGAAACGGCGGGCGCGGGCCGGACATACGACGATGCAGCGGCCGCAGGCGATACACTTCTGCGGATCCGTTTGCCGGGGACGGCCGGCAGGAATGGCCTGTACGGGGCATCGTTCGACGCATACGCCGCACCCCGTGCACTTGCGGCCGCCCGTCGGTCGCAACGGCACTTTCCCCGGCGTTTTATAAGGACGGCCGCCCGGAGGCACGACTTCCTGCAAAGAGGCGGAATCGGCCGCAGAATCGATTTTCCGACGGAACTGCCGAACGAATGCGGCGATTCGCCGTATGTCTTCCTCATCCGGACGATTCGTTCCGACCTGCGGAAATATGGAGTGTGCCGCGACGAACGCGGCGGCGGCGGCAACCCTGAATCCGTTTTCTCCGACAACATCGGTCAGTTCGAGCAACGCATCGTCGTAATCCCGGTTGCCGTAAACGCATACGACGACGGCAGGCGTCCCGTTTCCCCGGAACTTGCGGAGCGCCGGCAGCGCGGATGCGGGAATGCGTCCGGAATAGACGGGCATACCCACTACCAGCAGGTCGCCGTCGCCCATCGTTACTTCCGCCCCGGGCGCGTTCCGGGTAATGTCGTACTCCGTCTTCCGTCCTTCGATTTGCGCGGCGATCTGTCTCATGACCTTCCGGGTCGTATAAGTCGCGCTGAAATATACCAGGTGAATATTTTCCGTCCTCACATTCTTACGATTTATTGATAACAAACGCTTTCTATACGTACGGGGCCCAGCAGCCCGGATGTCTGCAACGGCGACGACGGGGTCCACGGATTGTGCGGAGACCACGTCGGACGTTCGCCGGCGGGCAACGCGCTGTCGCCGATCAGACGGTTGACCCAGGTATTGACGACCTCGATTTCCAGATCGTTCCCGCCCTCTTTTACAAAGTCGGTTACGTCCAGCCGGTACGGATAAGTCCACACCCCTCCGACGTCGCGTCCGTTCAGCCTGACCCGGGCCATCGCGGCGACGCACCCCAGGTCGAGCAACAACCGCCGGGAAGGATCGGCCGCCTGCCAGGTAAACCGGTTCTTATACGAAGCCGTTCCCGAATAGAACCGGATCCGGTCGTCGTCGCTGAGCGCCCAGTCGGTCAGGGAATCCATCGTTACGGACTCTCCGGGTCCGCGCCGGGCGGCGTCGAAAGCCACCGTCCAGGGAGCGGTTATCTCGACGACCGGAACCGGCTCCGGATAGTTGACTCCCCCGCGGGAAGCGTCCGACGCCTGCGCAGGCTCACGGAAAACGACGAACGCGCTTTCGTAAGGCTCCAGCTTCAACGGAACCGAAACGCTCCTGTCCGAAACCGTAAACTCGGGAAGCGGGCGCATCGCACCCGAAACGGGAAGCCACAGCTCCGGTCGAAGCCCCCTAACGCGAAAACCGGCCTCGAACGCAACCGGACGGGCGGATTGGTTCGCCACGAAATAGATATCCGTCTCCCCCACCCTGCGATGCCCGTATACGATATCGCGGCAGTCGGTTTTCAGATCCGGCGGGCAGTCGACATAGGCCAGGGCCTCCTCCATGCTCATGCCGGACAACACCGCTCCTTTGCCGTACCGCCGGGACTTCCGGGTCACTCCGTCCACCTCCGCCCACATTTCGGAAGCGAGCGCACGCACCAGCAGGTCGGCGCCGGGCTGTCCCTGCAAGCTGGGCGAACGGTCGGGACACGGGCCGAGCACGACGGCCCCGTCCTTTACCAACCGGGCGATCTTCGTCAGCAGTTCCGGCCGCATGGTTTCGAGTTCGGGAAGCACCAGCAGTCTGTACTGCGTTCCGTGCGGCAGAGTCAGCAACCCGTCGCGCACAGACGCCCGGTCGCGCAGCACCTCCCCGTTGATATAGTCGAACTGATAACCGGCAGGTAACGCGGGATCGGCGACGCCGGTCATCTTCGGAGCGTCCTCGCCGACAAAATAGGCCACGTCGGCTATATTCAGCCCCTGTTGCAACATGAAATTGCAGCGACGCAGGTACTCGATAAAAGTATTCAACTGGGGATACCACGTGTTGTTGCGGTTGAATTCGTTTCCGTAAGCGGCATTCACGCCCGGAAACCGGCCGTCGTCGAGCTGCGAGATGAACAGCGTCAGCAAGGTGCTGTTGATCCCTTCGGCGAAAAAACGGTCGCAACGCTGTTTCATATTGGCCGGATAACGGCTGAAAGCCGCCCCCGCACACGTAAACGACTCGGCATACACCCTGGACTTGCCGTAAATATGCGCGCAGGACGAAGCCGCCCGGTTTTCGATATCGCCCAGTTCGCCCTCGCTCCAAAACTCGCCGGCCACGTCGTCCGACTGTCCCCCGTACTGTAGGAACTCGCCCGGAAATCCCCAGTGCCCGTAATTTTCGAGCCATGTGGTAAGCCCGTGTTCGTGACAGACTTCGCGCATGCCGCCTACATATTCGTACGACACGGCGTCGGCCACCATCCTGCGCACATCCCACAGAAAACGATCCGAAGTTTCGGCGCTTCCGACCACGACGCCTTCGAACACCGGCAAAAACGGCACCGGATCGTATCCGTAACATTTTTCGAACCGGGCGATGAAATCGTCCGTAAAATTCTGCCCGCCGGTTTCGTAACTATCCTGCACCACCACTTTGAACGACCGGCGGTCGGCCTCCGGAATCCGCTCGAGAATCTTACCGATAAAAGCGTCGAAATGGGTACGGACATGCTCCCTGTTCATTTTGTCGATCTCCAGCCCCGTAGCCTCCGGGGCGGCGGGACTGTTCGTAACGCCCGTGGAAGCCATTCCGGTACGCAGGATCGCCCACTCCCCGGCCGGGACGTCCCATGTCAACATTCCGTCCCCGGATACGAACTCCGTGATATCCCGCACGGCGGCAGGATCGACCGCCAACGAAGGATCGTCCGTTTCGGCCGGAGCGGGCCAAAGGTAGTCCTTCCAGTACGGCAGAGGAGTCTGGTGCATTTTAGCCAGACTTTTTTCGCTGTAACGTTCGACCCGCGCCGCTGCCGAAAGTTCCACCTCGCGCAGGGCGGCGGGTCCGCCGGCATTATCGACCGAAAGGCGGAACGCCCGGGAAGACGTGGCCGGGAAAGAGATCGTAACGGGAGCATAAACATCGAACCCGACATTGGGCATTTCGTTGAACCGACTGATATCGAACTCCGCCACCGGCCGGTAGTCGCTCCCGTCCAAAGCCTCGAGGACGGCATTCGCTACGATCGGGCGGTGTTCCGGGCGTACGGTAATGCTGCGGGCGGTAAAAAGCTCCGGCGACTCGAAAACGATCGCGGTTTTCCCGACGGGGAGCCGGACGGACGTAAGCGTATCCCCGTCGGCCAACCGTCCGATACCGGGCAAAGCCGGTACGGAACGCACCGTTCCAGACGCGCCGTTCAGCAGCACTCCGTCGTTTTTCGGCACCGGATAGGCGATCACGCGCACGTCCTGAATCATCCCTTCGGGCTTCGGCAACCTGCCCGAAAACTTCGAAGGGCCCTCGACCCGCACCTGCGAACTGCACAGATAACGCATCGACTCTTCCGGCTTCACCCAGGGACCACCGGACTGACTCCACCCCGGAGAGTTGAAAATGCCGATCTCCATATCCAGTTCCGTTGCGGTCTTGAGGGCCGTATGCAATATCTCCCACCACGGCTCGCTCATCAGCTCGACCGGCCCGTAAGGAACGTCGTCGTGACCGATGTTGCCGATATAGGCGCGGTCGATTCCGGCTGCTTTCATCGATCGCAGGTCTTCGGCTACACCTTCTTTCGATACGTTCCCGGAAATCCAATACCAATACGTACTGATTTTTACCGAATCGGGCGGGGCGACGAATCCCCGTTCGAACATGGACGAAGCAACGGTTCCCGCATCGCTGCGGCAACCCGTTAAAAACACGGCGGCGATCAACATCAGCCGCGCTCCGAATAGAGTGTGGGACATAGTTTAGTAGTTTTTTCTGTTTACCGGAATTCATCCGTATTCCGAACCGGCACAAGCCGCTCGAGCGCATAATCGACGATCGGGCAACGGGTCATCTTTTCATGATTCGGGATCGACGGACAAAACATGCGTCCCCGTTCGACAAAGCACATTCAAATATAGTGTAAATATCGGTACGAAAATCATTTGCCCGTACCGACAACGAAGCTTTTATCGGTAATCCGTCCGAATTTCGCCGTTTCCGCCGCCGGAAAGGACGCGAGCGGAATGCAGGACGCACATAATTCCGCCGATTCGACAATATTCGGTTCCGCATTCGCGACGAACCGAAAATAATATTATTTTTGTAGAATACTTAATCTAAACAAAATGAAGGAAAAAGTACTCGTTGCGCTCTGTTTTTTTTTGATTGTCGGAGGAAAACTGTCTTCACAAACCGAAAATAAAACGACCGGCTCCTTTACCATCGAATGGGAAGGGGGAACCGGAACGGGAAGCATTTCGGCTACGAACGGGAAAATCGCCCGGATCGAAGCCGTAAAAGGGAATGTCCGGATCGACGGGAACGCCTACCGCATCCGGAACGCTTCCGGAGCTCGGCTGGAATGCTTCGTCGACAGCGCCGATACGAAAATCGGACCGGAGGCGACTCTGATCCACGTCGAAGCTCCGCAGGGTTCCTTCTCCTTTTTCCTGAGGGACTTAAACCGGAATACGCCGATCTACATTCCGAATTACAAAGTAACGGTACTCCCGGCCGGAGACGGCCGTTGTTATGCGGAGGTCGAGCGAGAGATCCTTTCCCGAAAAAGCCGTACCAAGATCGAACGGATCGAAACCGAGCCGGAAGTCTCTTTCGAAACCGCGGCGGCACGCGCCCGCCGGTCGAACGTTCCGATCTGGCTCGGCATGGGAAGAGACATCCGCATGTTCGAAATATCGGAAGAGCTGCCGGACGGCACATTAGAGGACAAACTGATCCGTCCGATTTTCTCTTCTTCCCCCGTCGTACTGCCGGAAACGGCCCCTTCGGCGCTCTACTACCGGTACGCGCTGGGACGCGGCGTGGGAGTCATGGATAACATCGCCCGGCATCTGGATGAGGGCGTACTTCCCATTTACCACTCCGAACTCACGGACGACGATGTCCGTTACCACAGCGTATCGTTCGTGTCGCTCGAAAAGTCGGAGTTGAACGCCGGCAACGTGCAGGGAACCCACTTCCTGATCTCGGACAGCCGTTCCGGAGGAAGGGTATTTACCGAAACGCAGCAGAAACAGTTGGCCGACATACAGGCCGCGATCCCGCCCGCCGACGAGGAAGCCGTCCTCTACATCCGGACGGAAATCGAAAACGAAGGAGCCGTTCCCCGTTACGCCTGGATCAAGGCTCCCCGGCCGGCAATGCCCACCAACAATCTGTATATCGGAGCGGCTTATCAATTCGACCGGGAAAAAGGATTTTCATTTTTCTCGGAGGACCGGGTATTCTGTATTTCCACAATCAAAGGGAAACCGCTGTGTAACGAGGAACTCGCCGTACTGCTCCAACCCGGGGAACGGATCGAAGTGGATTTTTACATTCCGCACGAACCCGTCTCCCGGCAACGGGCCGAAAAGCTGGCCGCACAGTCGTTCGGAAAACGCTACGAAGCGTGCAGGGCCTACTGGAACGGGAAACTAGAGCGCGCCGCCCGTATCCATGTTCCGGAAAAAAGGATCGACGAAATGATCCGCGCGGGCCTGCTGCATTTGGACCTGGTGACTTTCGGGCAGGAGCCAGACGGGACGCTGGCCGCTAACGTGGGCGTTTACTCTCCGATCGGAACGGAAAGCGCCCCGATCATTCAATTTTACGCCTCGATGGGGTTGAACGACCTGGCCCGGCGGGCATTGAACTACTTTATCGAAACCCAGCAGGAGAATGGAAAAATCGAGAATTACAACGGCTATATGGTCGAAACGGGGGCCGTTTTGTGGTCGGTGGGCGAATACTTCCGCTACACCCGGGACAAGGAATGGATCGGGGAAATCAAACCGGCCTTGCTGAAAGCCTGCCGCTACCTGACCGAATGGAGAAACCGCAGTAAAAAGGACAGCCTCAGAGGACGCGGATACGGCATGATCGACGGAAAGGTCGCCGATCCGGAAGACTATTTCCACCAATTCATGCTGAACGGCTACGGTTACCTCGGCATGAAACGCATGGGAGAAGTATTCGAAGCCATCGGAGCGGAAGAGGCCGAAAGCCTGCAGAAGGAAGCGGCCGACTGGAGAAACGACATCCGCGAATCGCTCGAACGGACGATGGCTCTTTCGCCGGTCGTTCCGCTGGGAGACGGAACGTGGAGCCCGACCGCGCCTCCCTGGACGGAAGCTCCGGGACCGCGCCTGCTGTACCAACAGGCCGAATGTTTCCGCTCTCACGGCACCTTTACCGTCCCGGATGCCATGCTGGGGCCGATGTACCTGGTTTTTTGCGAGGTAATCGACCCGGCAGAGCCCGTTTCGGACCTGTTGTTGAAATATCACAGCGAACTGATGTTCCAGGAAAATTCGACTTTCAGCCAACCGTATTACAGCCGTCACAACTGGTTGCAAGCGAAAAAAGGAATGGTAAAACCTTTCCTAAGCACCTATTACCACACCATGGCCCCCTACGCCGATCCGGGAACCTATACGTTCTGGGAGCATCTCTACAAACTGAGTCCCCACAAGACCCACGAAGAAGCCAACTTCCTGATGGAAACCCGCTGGATGCTTTATATGGAGGATGCGGATACGCTGAATCTCTTCCGGGTAATTCCGCGCCGGTGGATGGCGGACGGCGATCGAATCGAACTGAGCGGCGTGCAAAGCTATTTCGGGCCGCTGAACGTCCGGGCGGTATCGAACGTCCGCAACAACCGGATCGAAGCCAGCGTTCGATGCGACCCGGCCCGGAAACCCGCCTGCGTGAAAATCAGGCTGCCGCATCCCGAAGGGAAAAAACCCGTGCGGGTAACGGGCGGCACATATAACGCGGACGACGAAACGGTCGTCGTCCGCCCTTTCGACGGAGAGACTGAAATACGGCTCGAATTCTAAACATTCGGATTCCCGAGAATCCGAATGCGGACGACACGCCTTACGCTCCCACGAAGATCGCCTGCCGGATCGCCGACGCCGCGTCGGTGCGAAATACGAAAATCTTTCGTAAATTCGCGTCGTTGTTTTTCGTATCGATGAAAAATCTTGTGGGCAGATACCTGTTGTTCGTGACCGGGCTTTATTTCCTGGCCGCCGGAATCGTGCTGATCCTGCGTTCGTCGTTGGGGACAACCCCGATATCGAGCGTGAACTACGTGTTGAGCCTCAACAGCGCGCTGACGTTGGGAACCTGGACATTCGTGATAAACATGCTGCTTATCGCCGGACAGTTCTGGTTTATTCGCGACCGCATGACGCGACGCGACACGGTCGAAATCCTGTTACAGATGCCTTTTTCGTTGCTTTTCGGGCTGTTCATCGATTTCAACATGGTCCTGACGCAACATCTGCTGCCGCCGAACTACGCAGCGGCGATCGTACTGCTGTTGGCCGGCTGTATCGTGCAGTCGATCGGCGTCGTACTGGAGATCAAACCCCGCGTGGTCATGATGAGCGCCGAAGGATTCGTCAACTACGCCTCGCGGCGCTATAATACGGATTTCGGAAAATTCAAAGTCGCTTTCGACATCTCGCTCGTAACGGTTGCCACGCTGCTGTCGCTCCTGCTGGCACGGCGCATCGAAGGCGTGCGCGAAGGAACACTGATCGCCGCTTGCAGCACGGGATACATCGTCAGTTTTCTGAACCGCAGGATACTCACGCGGGCGACGCTCCGCCGCGTACTGCCGATCAAAGGAATATAGCCGTCGCTTCGGAGAACGCCGCCGAAAATTCGACATCTCGAATTTTATTCGTATTTTTATCCGCGATAGGCCGACTGTCGGCAGCCGGACATCCGGAATATCCGACGTACAATAAAACGAAGCCCAGTATGCAAAAACCTTATCGACTGCTTTTACCCGTCCTCCTTTTTTTCTGCATTGCCGGCCCGAAAGCCGCTTATCCGAAAATCCCGGCGGAACCGGCGCTACAAACGGAACCGGAACGCGCCGTGAACGTCGAAGGGAAAGACGCGGCCCTGACGGAACGGGATTTCCTGTTCGGCGACGACCGTCCTTTCAAACAGTGCCATGCATCCACGCTGGTAGGACTCGACGACGGCAATTTCCTGGTAGCATGGTTCGGCGGAGACAAGGAGAGCGCGGACAACGTAGCCATATGGCTGTCCAAAGGCAAGCCGGGCAACTGGTCGGCGCCTCGCCGAGTCGCGAAAATCCGCGACGACGCCCACTGGAACCCGGTGCTGTTCCGCGACGGGAAGGGAAAAGTTTATCTTTTTTTCAAAGTAGGGAAAAAAATAACCGAATGGGAGACCTGGTGGACGACTTCGTCGGACGACGGAACGACCTGGTCGAAACCCGTCGAACTCGTCAAAGGCGACCGGGGAGGCCGGGGCCCTGTTCGCAATAAGCCCATCGTCCTATCGAACGGCGTATGGCTGGCCGGCGCATCGTTCGAAAGCGAGACGGGCGACAAACACTGGGACGTATTCGTCGACCGCAGCAGCAACAACGGCAGGACATGGAAGGCGACGCCCTTTCTGGAACTGGACCGCAGCAATTTCAGGGGACACGGGGTCATCCAGCCCACGCTCTGGGAATCGGAGCCGGGAATCGTCCACATGCTCGTACGCAGCAGCAACGCCCGCATCTACCGGAGCGACTCGAAAGACTACGGAAAATCCTGGTGTCCGCTCTACCCGACCGACATGCCGAACAACAACAGCGGCATCGACCTGATAAAACTCCCGGACGGCGCGCTGGTTCTGGCATACAATCCGGTCGGCGGCGATGCGGGGTCGAGGTCGCTGCTCAACTTGGCCGTATCGTTCGACAACGGCAAAACGTGGCCGAAGACAATCGCGCTCGAAAACGACAATCCGCCGGCGGAGTATTCCTACCCGGCGATTATCGCCCACGGAGACCGTGTGGCGGTCACTTACACGTGGAACCGGCAACGCATCGTTTTTTGGGAGTTCGCAAACGATGCTCTGGAGGCCCGATAATCATTTACCCATGAAAAAACTATTGTTATCCGCCCTGCTGCTACTGACCGGCAGCCTATTTGCGAACGAGCGCATCGCCCGCCTCCGCTGCGAAGAGATGACCGACCCGATCGGGATCGACGTATTGCAGCCGCGGCTGAGCTGGGAACTCGAATCCGACCGGCGGGGCGTGCTTCAGACGGCTTACCGGATCCTCGTCGCTACGGACAAGACTCTGCTCGACCGCGACCAGGGCGACATGTGGGATTCGGGAGAGATCGAAAGCGACGCGACGTCGGGGATAAAATATGTGGGAAAGCCGCTGCAGCGCAACAGCTATTACTACTGGAAGGTAAAAGCAAATACCAACAAAGGAGAAACGGCATGGAGCGAACCGGCGCTATGGCAGGTCGGGCTTCTTCAATTCCAAGACTGGGTCGGCCAATGGATCGGTTTCGACCGCCGCTTCCCGTGGGACGGCGATCCGCAAGGTTCGCGACTCTCCGCACGCTACTTCCGCAAAGAGTTCGACTGCGACAAGGAGATCCGTTCGGCGACGGCTTATATCATCGGGCTCGGATTTTACGAACTTCGCATTAACGGCCGGAAAATAGGCGACCGGGTACTGGCTCCCGTACAGACCGAATTTACCAAAAACGTAAAGTACAATGCATTCGACGTAACGGACGCGCTGAAACGCGGCCGCAACGCGATCGGCATAGTCCTCGGAAACGGTATGTATTTCACAATGCAGCAGTTCCAGCAAGCGTTCAAAATAAAAAACTTCGGCTATCCGAAAGTACTGTTCAACCTGGCGATCACCTACGCCGACGGCTCCTCGAGAGTGATCTTCACGAACGACTCGTGGAAGGGAACGGCCGACGGCCCCATCCGGGCCAACAACCTGTACGACGGCGAAGAGTACGACGCGACCCGGGAGTTTCCGGGCTGGGACGCGCCGGGATTCGACGACGGCGGATGGCTGCAGGCCGAGTTCGTCCAGGAGCCGGGCGGAACCTACGAGGCGCAAACGACCGACCCGATGAAGGTCGTAAAAGAACTCGCCCCCGTCTCCGTAACGGAGAAAACGGACGGCCGGTTCATCGTCGATTTCGGGCAAAACCTGACGGGATGGATGCGTTTCAGCGTCCGCGGAGAGCGCGGACAGACTGTCCGGCTGAGATACGCCGAATCGCTCGACGAAAACGGAGAGCTATTCACGGCCAACCTCCGGAGCGCCAAAGCCGAAGGGTTGTACACCCTGCGGGGCGGCGAACGAGAGACCTACGAACCGGCTTTTACGTACTACGGTTTCCGATTCGTCGAAGTCTCCGGTTATCCCGGACAATGCGACCCGTCCGATTTCACGGCCTGCATGGTCTCCGACGATATGCGTACGGTAGGCAGTTTCAAAACCTCGGACGAGTTGCTCAACAGGATCTACCGCAATGCCTGGTGGGGCATTGCGGGCAACTACAAGGGAATGCCCGTGGATTGTCCGCAGCGCAACGAAAAACAGCCGTGGCTGGGCGACCGGGGAGTAGCCGCTCTGGGAGAGAATTTCGTGTTCGACAATGCAAAGCTCTATCGCAAGTTGCTCGACGACCTGAAAAGGGCGCAGAAAGCGGACGGTTCGCTGCCGGACCTGGCGCCCGACTTCTGGCGCTATTTCAGCGACAACATGACCTGGCCCGGAGTCATGCTGATCATAGCGGACATGCTTTATACCCAGACGGGAGACCTCTCCGCCGTATCGGATCATTACGATGCCATGAAGAAATGGCTGGCCTACATGAAAGGGCGTTACATGACCGCGGAGTATATCGTCAGCAGGGACGTCTACGGCGACTGGTGCGCGCCTCCCTCTACGGCCGAGGCCGGGAAAGGATTGAGCGGGAACGTAAAAAAACCGAACCCGCTCCTATCCACGGCATACTATTATCATTTCACCGGACTGATGCAAAAATTCGCCGAACTGACCGGCAGGCCGCAGGATAAAGCCTATTACGCCGAGCTGGGCGAAAACATCAAAAACGGATTCAACCGCAGGTTCTACCGTTCCGAGGACGGTTATTACGACAATGGGGAACTCACATCCAACCTGTTGCCGGTAGCGTTCGGAATGGTGCCGGCGGAAGAACTGCCCCGCGTGACCGCTTACGTCGGCGACCTCGTCGAGGTGAAGAATCGGGGCCACCTGAGTACGGGCGTCATCGGCACCCAATGGCTGATGAAAACGCTTTCGGGCATCGGCCGTCCGGATCTCGCGCTCGGCATCGCCCTCAAAAAGACCTACCCGAGTTGGGGTTATATGATAACGCATGGCGCCACGACGATCTGGGAGCTCTGGAATTTCGATACGGCCGCACCCGATATGAATTCGCAAAACCACGTGATGATGCTCGGCGACCTGCTGGTATGGTTTTACGAGAACCTTGCAGGCATCCGAACCGATCCCGCGAAACCGGCCTTCCGGCGGATCGTCATGAATCCCGACTTTCCCGAAGGACTCGACTTCGTCGAAGCGTCCCACCATTCGGTTTCCGGAAAAATAGAGAGCAGGTGGCGGCGGACGAAGCGCAAAAAAACGGAATGGAATATCCGGATACCGGCCAATTGCAGCGCCGAGGTGCACTTCCCCGCAGCGGCGAGGGAAAAGATCACCGAATCGGGACATACCGTCGCGGCGGACGACGAAAACATCAGGTATCGGGGCACCGTAAACGGCAAACAGGTGTTCGAAGTGCTGTCCGGCGAATATAGCTTCGTATTTTAACCCGATTTACAAACGACGATCAATCAAAATCGCCTGAGGCCGATGGCCTCAGGCGATTTTGATCCGCATACCGGAAAAAATAAATACGAATATTTTGCCCACTGAGCGGAACCGCCCTCAAGTCGGATATACAAGCCGGCCCGTTCGGGACGCCCTCATGTCACCGGCATTTTACGCTGTTCCCAATAAACTTTTTTGTAACGATCGGTCATAAGTTCGCTCGTAAACAGGGCATATGCCCGTTTGCGGGCCGCTTGTCCGAAAGAATCCCGAAGTTCCGGGTGCCGGATCAGGGTCATCATATTTTTCGCCAAAGCCTGCGGATCACGCGGTTTGCATAACAGTCCGGTTTCTCCGTCCGAAACGACCTCGGGAATACCTTCCACGTTGGTCGCAACTACCGGAAGCCCGTAATGGGCGGCTTCGACGAAAATCAATCCGAAAGATTCGTAGATCGAAGACATCGCAAAAATATCGTGCGAAACATAGAACGATGAAACATCTTGCTGCCATCCGGCCAAATCGATACTGGCCGTCAAACCATTGTCTCGGATAAAACGCTTGCACTCCCCGTATTTTTCGCCGTCTCCGACCATAGTAAACTTTGCGTCGGGGTATTCCCCGATAAGGATTTTCGCCGCTTCGAGAAAAGTCAGAGGGTCTTTCGGCGTATCCAGCCTGCCGACAAAAAGAATCCGGGGCGTCGTTCCTTTCTGAGAAACCGGAAGATGTCCCGGATAAGCGGAAAAATCTATCCCGTTATAAACGGTCGAAACTTTACGGGCGCACCATTTGAAATATTTGCTGTAATAACGGTTGACCAGGATGATTCTGTCGCAAAACAACGACGCAAACATCTCGCATCCCCAGTAAAACAGCCACCGGGGAAGCCCGACGAATTTATGAAAGGCCAGTCCGTGCACGGTATGTATTACCCGCGGCGTACGGGCCAACGTCGCCGCTATGCGCCCGACCACACCCGGTTTCGTGGAATGGGTATGTACGATGTCAAATCTTTCCCGCCGGCATAACCGATAAATCTCCCGGACAGCTCCGATATCCGACAATCCGATCGCTCGCTTCATTTTATTCGAGTAGATAACCCGAACGCCGGCTCTCCGGAATTCTCTTTCACACTGCTCCCGATCGCCGACGTCCGTCGAATCGCTGAAAAGTATCCATTTGTCATACTGGCTATCGGGCAGACTCTTCATAATCTCCAGAGATACGCGTTGTACGCCGGATAATTTCGGAAGCACCTGAATGTGCAGAATTTTTGTTTTCATAATTGATATATGCACCGAACAGTCCTATACGGGCAGCAACAACGCGGCGCCGATACAGGACTATCCGGTATTATTTGTTCGATTGAATTTTAAAGCCGAATGTAAACAGGGACAATAACTAGCGAAACAGAATACCGAAAGTCATAACAGAGATTCAATCGGCAACCTGCGCATCCTACAGCGCACTCAGATTTTGATTCACACGCTTTACGATCTCCAGATAACGGTAACCGTTTTTCAAGTCGGGTTCAAGATAAGCGCCTTCCGACCATTCGTTCCATGCATTGAAAAACACATAAGGAGAGTCGTGCTCCCGCGCCTTTTTCATGAGTTCGGTCAGGTTGTTTTCCATGGAGTCGAAAGAGAGCCCCCGGTATATTTTTGCCTTGTTTTTGTAGCGGGCCGTATTATCCCAGTCAAAAAACGCCGTTTCATAAATATCGACAGACTCTTTGAATTCGGGACAATAAGCATTTTTTAAAATCACCTCCCACAATTCATTCGCATCGATGATTTGATAGCTGCGTATACTTTGATTGATTTTACGCAAATAATTTTGAATGCTTTCCGGGAGTTTGCGCAGCCAGTAAAAACGATCCGTTAGATTCTGATGTTTGAAATGTTTCGAACCGAAGGCTTCCCGTGGCTGCGTTTTTAACAAACCATCATACGATTTTAGAAAATCGCAGGAAGGATATTGGTGTCCTTTGACGGCCATCAGGTATAAACCGGGCAGGCCGCTTTCTTCCGCCCATTTACGCCAGTATCCGAACATTTCCTGCGTATTCGCAATAATAAACGGCTGATAAATCAACAATAAAGGCTTATTGTCGATGCGGATTGCCCGCTCGTCTTTGAAAAACGGCAACAGGTAATCGAAATGCCTGCGCCACAGATCTACATTGTCCGTATGATTCTGTTGTATCAATACCGCTTCGGGATGTCCTATCCATGCCCGTGTCCAGGTCTCGTTGGCCCAGGTCAGACAAAACGGAATATCAATCTGCTTATGTTCCAGAAAAGTCTCCAGCGGCTTCTCCAGCATCAATTTACCGTCGAACCAATAATGATAAAAAGAAAATCCTCCGACACCGTATTCCGAAGCCAGCCGAGCCTGTTTGGCGAGCGTCTCTTTATCACAGGGGTTGTAATAGTTTCCATCTATGGGGATACGGGGTTGATAGTGTCCGTTAAACAGCGGTTTTGCATTTTGCACCAGTTGCCAATCATGAAATCCGGCCCCCCACCACACGTCGTTTTCCGGAATAGCGTGAAACTGAGGGAAGTAAAATGCAATAAGTTTCGGAATAGTCATAATATGTCTTTTATCGTTAGTTCAAACTGATGATTGAGATTTAGAAGGCGGACTTTATCATATCCGTTAGAAGACAGCCTGTTGCGAAGCCCTTCCTCCTGTAATGCTTCCAAACACTTATACAATTCGTCTTCGTCGGACGGGTCGAAAAACAGGCACTCTTCTCCGGTCAGTATCTCGTGCAAACCGGTTTCCGTCGTCGTAATGACCGCTTTCCGCTGGCTCATGGCTTCCAAAACAGTCAATCCCCACGATTCGTTCAGCGAAGGCTGGACAAGCATATCGATATCGGCAAAAAAGCCGGACACATCGTTTTGAAAAGCCCGGAACTCGGTAAACGTCTCTACATGAAGCGTACGGGCCAAATCCTGCAATTCATGCAGGCAAGGCCCGCTTCCGCATATCAGCAAATAAGGAGGATCCTGCGGATGAGAAGTATGCAACCGCGCATAAGACCGCACGAGCGCAGCGACGTTCTTCCCCGGAATCAAAGCCCCCAGATAACCGATCGTGAGAGCCGTTCCTGTTTTCTTCGAAACCGTTAAAGGCAGCTCTTTCAACGGAGGATAAGCAATCCTGTAAACGGGGAAATCGCACGCTAATTTTTGACTCCATAACCTACGGCACCGTTCGGTCACGAATACGGGAGTGATATTGGATGCCGTAAACAGTTTTCGATAGGTCGAAATCATCCAGCGGGGGAGGTAATCGGTATGTGCATTGGGCTGCTCATGAATATGCCACAGACAGCGTTTCCCCGTAATGTAAGCGACCCATGCTCCGGGGAAATTAACAGCGCTGTTCACATAAATCCGATCGGTCTTGCGGAACAGGCAGACAGCGATAAGCCACAAAATCGTCGGAAGGCTGTACAGGAGAACAATCAATGTCTTTAATGAGCCCGAAGCTATATTCCGGTAAGGCAATGCGCAACATCGCCTTACGGTTTCCGAACGAAGCGCTGTTCTGAAAAGGGAACCCGTTCCCAGCGGGTAATATACATCCGTTTCATACCGGGAAGAATCCGACAACACGTTGTTGATCGCGTGCGCCAGCACGGTCTCCGCCCCTCCCATATAACCCGAATGCGCGACGATGAGGAGCCGGGTTTTAGTCATTATTTTCACGATTCATCAATTCGTACAAACGCTCCTCGCCGTTACTGGGGAGCTTAAGGATTTTATGCACGATGTAATTCTGGTACGGCGAAAAAGTCGGGATCGAAAAGAAATAATTCTGACATTGATACCAGTTGACAAAAACGAAAACTACGAAGGTCAACTGCCGGATCAATTTCCGGGATACGATCTCGAATAACAGCGGAAATCCCATCGTCATGCCCAACGACATGTAAAAGCCCAATCGCATATCCAGTTCGACGGATTCCCACAATACGTTTCTGAGCAGCACAAAAAGGAAAAGCAGATTCAATATAATATTGAAATAAGGAAAACGTTCCGCCAGTTTATTTCGGTTATATACGATGACAAAGAGTATGGCCAGGTAGAAGAATACTTTAATATTGATCGGCCAGGGTTCTATATCGGAAGTCGTATAATACAATACCTTGTATAGTATATTCGACGAGAAAAGCGGTGAAATCAGATATTCGGTTATCCAACCTATAATCGGCAACTGCAAACCGATTACCAGCAATCCTGCCACGGACGTTCCCACGATCAGCCGGGACGATATTTTTTTATTCAAAAAGAAATATAACGGATAAACGATGATCACCGACACATGAAAAGTCGCAGCTAACAGGATACAAAGCGTATAACGCCAAAACTGGCGCCTGTAAATATATCGAAGCGCCACGAAAAATACATTCAATGCGATGGCCTGTCTCAATCCGCTCATATCCATTTGAAAATAGATGAAAGCGAAGTAAGTCAACAATCCGAGGTATTTATAATCGGGCAGATAATCTTCGAATGAACGGAATAACAGTAAAGTCGTACAGAAAGAGATAAACAGAAACATGTAATTGACATCCACTCCCAACGAAATGAATATGGAATTAATAAACAGATACCCCGGTTCGATCATCGGCACATCGAACGTACCCGTATGCAATAAATGGCTGAGATCGGAGGAACTGTCGAAAATCCGGACATACGCCAGGTAATCCGTCCCCGTTTCATACCTCCATCCGGCCGTAAACCAGAAAAAGATAAACAACAAAAATTGCAATCCCCGTTTAGTTTCCGGAGACAAACGACCGTGCAGCGAGAGGCTGCAGCATACGACGATAAATAAGAAAAAAATGAGGTAGTACATCCGAATAAATGCCGCTCTATCGATTACGGCAAGCGTTCGCCATGCGGCCGATGCTTTTGATCAATCTTATGGGGAGAACGTACAGCCTGCCCCGAATTCCCCGGAACCGACGTCGACAGACGACTTCGAGGCATATATGCCGGGCACTATTTACGCTCCCAGCCAATAGTCGAATTTTAGGGATATGTCGTTCCCCGTTTGTTTCAAATAATCGTTGATCGCCCGGATGTCCAGCGGGTCGAGTAAAATATCGAGTGAATTTTTATAAATCCTTTCGGTCAGATGCACCGCCGACAGCGTATCGAAGATACGATCGTTCATCCGCGTAAAAGACCCGGCCAACGGAATGACGACGAACGGTTTATTGAAAATAATACTGAACACCATTCCATGGAACGAATTGGTGACGACGTACCGGGCATTCCGGATCAGACTGAGCCACTCGTCCACATTGGGATAGATTTTGTCGTATGCGTCCTGCCGTCCCTGACTTGCGACGTATTTCACCTCGATATGCCGGCTTCGAGCCCAAGCATAAACTTCGGCCACATCGAAATCGATTTCATTGCCGAGCAGGTAAAGCAGCAGGTAATCCTGCGAATATAGGCACGGGGCGGCTATCGACGAATAATCGTGCACGGACAACAGCAAAGTAGGATCGGGTACCAATGAAGCGTCGCTGCGTCCCAACTCCCTGCATATTTCCACGCCCTGTCGCTCCCGCAATGCCAGTACGTCGAACCCGGATATGTACCGTTTAATCTTTTTCCGGAGGCTCCCGGCGAGTTTCATACCGCCGAACGACGGCGCATAAGCAATTTTTTTGCAACCTTCCGGCACGAACATCAGGTAATAGACCGGATCGACCGATCCCCAGACCTGATCGCTTCCGGCGATGTATGCATCCGCCCCGGGCGGATCGGTGAAAATATCATATTGATCATAGACTCTCGAAGTGACCGCAATAAAGCGCTCTTTGAATGTCGAAAAATGACGCGGATGGGCAGCATTCTCCTGCCTCACGATCCGGTTCATTTCTTTAAATCGCTGCGAAAAACGGAATTCCTTCCGACGGAATAACCGTAGCGAGATCTTCCTGACGATTCTACACGGAAGAGACAAAACCCATTTCAGGTTTATTTTCCGTCCGGGCGCATATCTTATCAGAAAAGCATCGTGCCCTTTATCCCGCAGAAAACGCTGAAGAGCATAACACTGAAGTATTTGACCGTAATTATCCTCGCTGTTCCAGAAAGTTACGATTCCAATTTTCATATTCTGCAAATATTCTTATGAGACAAAAAGCCAATAGTTACCGGCCCAGCGTTTTTTTGATGAAACTTTTTTGTTTTTCGCTCATAACCGATCGTGCGAAATCCACCAACTTCCCTGTCGTATTCTGTTCGACGGAGCGAATGGCGCGAAGGGCATCGCTCTCGTCCCCGCTGTCGGTAAACACTTCGAAAAGCATCGGCCGGGCGGCCGGTTCAGGAGAGAGGAACCGCTCGTACAGCGCTTCGAATTCATTTTTGTCCGAAGCGCACATGTATTCGAATCCGAGATCTTCCGCATAGTGCCGGATCAATGCCTGCGATTTGTTGCCAAAATGCCCTGCCGCTGCGATATAAGGATCGGCTTCGTCTCCGAAAAGAGCTCCAGGATGGTCATACTGACGAAATTCGGTTCCCCGGCCGTTATTGATTATCAAAATCCGGACATTGTTGCCGACATGACGATTTCCGACCGCATTCATATCGTAGAAAAACGCAAGATCGCCGAAAATACCGAAACAAAGTCGGGTCGGGTCGGCCAACGAAGCCCCGATCAGCGAAGAGACGCCGCCGTCGATCCCGAACCCGCCGACGTTCGAATCGGAAAACACGGACTTCGGTATTTCGAAGAAATTCCACGATCGCAGCGTATTCAGAATGCCGAAATGCAACACGGAGTTCTCCGGAAGAAGAGGCGCCATTTTATACGCCGTCCAAACATTCGAAAAGGGCAAATTCTGCGGAATAGCGTCGTAAACTTTTTGATAAAGCGCCCGACAGTTTTTCAGATATTCATCGGAATGCCTATCGGATACACCGGCATAATGCCCGAAAAAATTCTGCTCGGACATTTCGAATACATAACGCAGTTTATGAAAGGTATCGCGGATCTCGCCGTCCTCGCTGACGCGCCATACAGTCCGAGCCGAAGGATAGTAAGACGCGGATACCTCTCCGATATGAATCAGCAAATCGACGCTGTTGGTTTCGGTTGTAAGCATCTTTTGATTCTGCACCAACGAATAAAGAACCCTGTATCTCCCTTTGTAATTACTCGTATGATCGCAGAAAACGACGGCATCGTGCGCCTCGCAGAATCGATCGACCGCCTCGGTCTGCTCCGAAGTCCATTTCGGATGGGAACCGACGAAAACGGCAACTTTACCTTCAGGAAATTCCGGAAACCGGTCTCCTGCACAAATCCTGTCGATCACGCGGACGGACGGCAGTTCCTTCACCGAATAATCCCTGCTGTAAGTGGTCGCCAAATTGATATGCGCCGGACCGCCGCCGCGATGCTTGAGGGCCAGGATCGCCTTATTGGCATTTATTTCGCAACTCCACGCTTCTTCCTCGTCCCTTACGGCCGGAAGCGAAACGCTTACATGAACGATATCGTTGAGCGGTCTGCTGCGATCGATTACCTGAGGTATATGATGTCCGACCCTGCCTTCGTACTGCGTCGACGTGATCGCCAGTACGGGCAACTTCCGGTAAAAGGCTTCGGTCAGCCCAGGAAGGTAATTTCTCGAAGCTGTAGCGCCCGTACAGCTCAAGACGACCGGCTCACCGGACTCTGCCGCCAGACCGCACGCCATATAGGCCGCCGAACGCTCATCGACCGAAGAATAGATCTCGAAATAGGGATCCTGCTGTATCGAAGCGACGAACGTTATGTTCGTAGCGCCCGGAGATACTATGATTTTACGGATGTTATTAGCTTTCAACAGAGCGATCACGATCTGCGCATTGCGTTCGGATGTGTAATACTTTTCCATGATATTTGTCTGACGATTATCGAAAAAAGGATCAATTACCGTTTGATAAGTTTTCGTATGAGTTCAAATAAATTACGGGGCATATACCTTGCCGCCAGATACGCCAAGCGGAATTTTACGGACGGAATCTCACGAAGCGGAGTCCGTTCGCCCGTGATTCTGTCGCAACGGGCTTCCGCCGTCCAAACGATCTGCGCGAACCGCGGATTCCGAACAAAACGTTCCAGACAGAACCGCAATCCGTCGGCCGGTTTCGTAAAACCGGCCGTGTCGCAGAACCGGTCGATTTGCGTATTGTCGAATTTGCGATCATACCATCTGTCATATCGCACCTGATATTGCGTTTCCGGATTTTTCAGGTTGGGAGCCGCGTCAGGCATCACCACTCCGGGACGTGTCCCCAGATGAGTTTCAAGTACATCGAGGTATATTCCCAGCACATCGCTCCATCTGATCGCCTCCGCAGCAGTAACATGAAACGCACGGCCGTTAGCCGCCGGTTTTCCGGCAACAGCGGCTATACCGCACGCCACATCGTAACCATAGGTCAACGTAGTCATTTTTTCCGCGATATCTTTCGGAAAAACGATTTTTCTACCGTTCATAGCCCGGTATAGCCACTGCTCTTTTTCCAGTACGCCCAGTTGCAACCGTATTTCGCTGTAAGTTATATAAGGGCGGACGATCACCCAGTTCGTTTTTCCGGACTGCGACAGTAAATTTTCTTCGCGGGCCTTTGCAAGGGCGTATTCGTCGGTTCGCAGGTAAACTTCATCGTTTACGGTATCCAACAACCTCGGCGAGGTTTCGACGATCGGTTCGCTCGATCCGGCATAAACCCGGGCCGAACTCAAAAAAACATATTGTTTGCATACCGACAACAAGAAATCCACGCGCTCCCTGAATTCGTCGGGCGTATAAACCATAAAATCCACGATGCAGTCCCACTTCGCCCCCACAGGGACAAGCGATCGGACAAAGCCGATATCATGGGCATTTCCCCGTACGTACCGTATACAGCCGTTTTCGACGGAGGGAAATTCTTTGCGGGTGGTAACCGTCAGTTCATTCGCAGGATCGGCCGCAAGGATCCCGACCAGGTGCGATCCCATGGCGCCGGTACCTCCCATAATTAAAATCCGCATACTTTTTCAGACATTTTACCGGCCTGTCAATTCGGAATGAAATAATCCGGACATGTATTCTACAAGGAATCTCCGCCGAGAATTTCTTCTTAAAAAATACCGAAATGAAGAACCATTCAGCAGACGCCTGTCTACGAGGCATCAACCGGACTACTCAGAGCCGTACTATTTTGCGAATAGGCTTTATGAACAGGTCGCGTTCATACTGATTCATTGAGAACCGATAGATACAGGGAAAATATATCAACGAAAAAACAACCGCAACACACAGGAAAGAGAGTACGCTGTCTACCGATACGTATTTCAACAAGATGAACGCGCCGACAGTAATGATCAACGGAGCGACACTCATCCGCGCGATCTCCGTCCAGAAAAGCGGTATATCCAAATGAATTTTGCGCTTATAATAGATATTCAACAGGATGCCATGTCCCAGCACGACCGCTACGGAAGTTACCGCCGCCACACCGAAAGCTCCGAACTGTCTGGCTGCCGGGATGGCCGCAGCCAGACTCGCCGCGGAAACCGCCAGAATAAGGATCGACCTGTATTTCATTTCATTCCTCGCCTGAAGAATCGTAATTCCCAGATTCTGAATCATCGGAATCAGGGTCGAAGCAAAAAACATCAACGCGATAACATAAGTTTCGTCATACCCTTCGCCGGCCCACAACGCGATAAACGGCCGCCCCAACAGAATAAAAGCAGACAGGACATATGCCAGTACGATGTACTGGATACGTCCGATACGAATAAACAGATCGGATACGGTCTGCTCCGACGCGCCGGTAGTGATCATTGCCGTAACTTTGGGTAGGAAAACGCCGGATATCGAGGTCGAAAACGAATAGTACATATCTTTCAGGTAAATTGCTACGGCAAAAACGGCCACGGCTGCGGTGCCGACGGTGGCTCCCAACACAAACTGCCCCGTACCCCAGTAAATGCGGTCCATAATCGCATTCAGAAATATCCAAAACGAATAAACGGTCACTTCCCGGAGAAACCCCCAGCGAAAACGTCCGAAAACGATCCGTATCCCGATTTTGCGACGACAGTAATAATAATTCAACAACAGTGTAACGAGATTGAACAGCGTTTGCACGACTACCATCGCTACAGCCCGATACCCCATTTTCAACAAACAGATCATCACGACGGTGTTCAGCAAGATGCGGACGATCTGAACGACTTTCTGAAAAATAAAATCTTCGTAAGCCGTAACAACGGCTCCGAAAATACTCAGAGGAAAAGTGACGGCCAAATTAAAAATCAAAATGATCATCAACACCTTAGCCCGTTCGACCTCAACGACGGTCATCGTATCTCCGAACAATGCTTCGACATTGAAATACAGTCCCAAGCCGGCTCCGAATGCAAGTATACCGATCACCGAATAGAGGATCAGAAACATTCCGAACATGGCGTATTGCTCCTGCTGTCTGCCTTCCGCGCGAAATTTAGCCGTATAACGGATAATAGCATTTCCAAAGCCGAAATCCATGATCGTCAGATAGGCGATCACAGACGCCACGAGCGAATAAAGACCGTATTCGCTCTGCCCCATCATCCGCAGCATATAGGGCGTATAAAGCAGCCCGACCAGCGAGTTCAGCCCGATCACTACGTAATTTAGAACGGCTCCGGCTTTCAGTTGATTTACGACCATCGGATTTTACCCATTACTATGTCCGAAAAATAAATCTTTTGTAACAGATATTGCATCCAGCACCGACGCATAAAGCGAGGAGACATTCTCGAAACACACCCAATATCATATCCCTATAAGGCCGGTACGAATGTCTCGTACCGCCCGAAAGACACGGGATTACCCCAATACGTACAGGCAAATTCATTCGGCCTCCTGCATTATTTCATGCTGCACCCTGTCCATAATATCGGAGCAACATTGCTCGACGGCGTAACTGGTAGCAAGATACCATGTATCGGTACGAGTCTCGACAGTATTCGCCACCCCTTCGATCAATCCGGCAATCCGCTTCGGCAGATCGTGCTCACAAGGGAACGCACCGGAAATCCGCAACAGATCATACCATGCCGTCAACAACGGAAGTTGTTCGGCGACAGCGTTCTCAGGAAGAACCAAACGTTTCTTATAATAGTTATACGCACGCAACACCGCATCGTGAAAACGATCGTCCCGGAAAGCATCGCTATAATTTTGCAGCAACTCGATCCTACGTACGGCTATTTCCTGAGGAAGTCTTCTCCAGCAACCCTTCGTATCCAGTTCGCCGACCCATTGCCCGCACTTTGCTCGGTAAAACGGGTAATAATCCAATTCCGTATTATCACCCATAACATTTCCCAACTCATAAGCTATACAGCGCAGTACATCCAACTCCTGTCCTGGATCGGGATCTTTCAAATAACTGTCTAAAAGTCGGTAATATAATCCGCTACATTCTTCGTCTTTTTTTCCGTAAACGCCCCATGCGGATTCTTTAACCAGGCGATACATCCGGCACAAACCATTAACCGAGGTACGATCCATGATCTGATAAAGAATGTCCATCTTGCGGATAATTTTATTGCAATTCAAATAATCACAAGACGACGCAACACAACACAACATACTAATCGACAAATACATACGAAGAAGAGCATCGATACGTACTTCGCTTTGTCCTTTTATGCGGTGATTACACAAAAACGGAAGCAATACCTGTAAATCTGTTTCGGTCATGGAAATTCCGGTTATGGCTGTTAAAATAAGAGATGAACGGGATGAAACGACCGCTGTCTATTCGGATAAAATTTCGATCAGATCGGGATTGACTTCAACCGCGACAGCCAAAGTATTGGGCAACTCTATCACCAGCCGTTTGGCCTTTGCGCCTTTTACCTTCATAAATATGCCTTCAATTCCATCAAACGGCCCTCCGTGAATTCGGATTCGGGTTCCTTTATCGATATTCAACTCCTGAGGCGTAAAATAAATGGGACGTTCCGATCCTTTCACCGCATTGATAAACTGTTCCATCTGGCTGTCGGGAATAATAAGAGGTTCTGCCTGTCTGCCGCCCCGGCGGTACCGATATTGGAAATAATTATCGGCTTCCAAAAAAGGAGCTAAAACTTTTTCGGTAGAATGAACGAACAGCAAATCCCATATTACAGGAACGTAAGCGCGTATTTTCTTACCATTTCGATTTTTAATCTCGCAACGCATAGGAACGAATGTTTCGACAGAAGCTTTATCGAGACGGTCCCGCGTATCCGATTTGCGATTATACAGAAAACGCATTACATACCAAACGAGTCGTTCTTCCTCCATGCATTGTGACATTCGAATTCTCTCTGCTTTCAGGCTTAATCATCGCTAAATTTGAGCTATGGACATAACTCTGAATCCCCTAATATCACCTATATCACTAATACTAAGGTCATTGGAAACTAAAATTCTAAATACGCACTTTCGTATCAGTATCGTTTCTTTGTAAGAGACGGCATGGAATAATAAAATACTGTAAACAAGTGTAATAAACAATGAGAGAGTAGCGTTTATACATCATTCAGGATAAGAGATATATAAATTGGGCAATGGGATCGTCGATTCGATAACGTATTCCGAACTTTTCCGGAGTAAATGCTGTTGCGATTTGAAAGTCACGTATATAATTATATAAATCAATGTGTTAGTAATACATAAAAACGCGCGAAATAGCTATAAATGATGATGGAATATTTGGCCGTTAGATTTATATTTCCAATATTTGTACCCATAAAGTGCCGTCTCTTACAAAGAAACATCCTAAACCTATAAATTACCAACAGCGATCCGCAACAAAGAAAACATTGATACCCAGCCCTTGGGGATCATCCTGCATCTCTTTCGTATAGATTCCGGGATTCGCTTTTAAAGCTATTTTTCGCATTCGGTTATCGAAAACGAGCCGCCGCCATTATAATGATTTTGGAGGAAAATACCGGAAAAATTCTCCGGTTCCGAATAAACGGTTATCTTTGCAAGAAACATCAGATGATATGATGAAAGAGCGACCGGATTCGGTCATACGGAAAAGATCGCTGGCCGAAGAGTTGGCCGAACGGCTCCGCCAACGGATTACGGACGAGCAATTCGAGGTAGGCGAAAAACTGCCGGCCGAGCCGGAACTGATGCGTATTTTCGGCGTCGGCCGTTCGACGGTGCGCGAAGCTGTGAAGATACTGGTTAACATGGGGTTCCTGAAAGTGCAACAAGGAGCCGGGACGTTTGTCGAGAGCCGGGCGGCGGCGGACGACCCGATGGCGCAACGTCTCCGCCGTGCCGACATCCGCGACCTGGACGAAGTGCGGAGAATACTGGAGGTCGCCATCGTCGAGCGGGCTGCCGGACGGCGTACGGAGCAGGATATCGAAAAGATCGAAAGATTCCTTGCGGAACGCGGCGCGACGGCAGCGGCGGGGCGGTTGGAGGCGTGTATCGAAGCGGATATCCGGTTTCATGTCGCTTTGGCGGAAGCTACGCACAACGAGATTTTGTACGAACTCTACCGGTCGGCGACCATCCACCTGCAAAAAGGTTTCGAACACATTTACGTCGATACGGGCTATTTTCTCGCATCGCAGCCTACGCACGAACGGTTGGTACGGGATATAATCGCCCGGGATGCCCGGAAGGCGCTGCATACGATCGGCATTATCCTGAAAGAACCGTAACCCATGAATACGAACTCCTCCTGCGCGCGGCCGCTCCGTAATCCGATGAACCGGACAGTTTATCCGATCCTGTTGATGGTTTGCACCACTCATCTGCTCAACGACATGATGCAGTCCGTCATTCCGGCGGTCTATCCGCTTCTCAAAGAGAAATTCGGCTTTACATTCGCACAAATCGGCGTCATCACGCTGGTTTTTCAGATGACTTCGTCGCTTTTGCAGCCTTTCGCCGGACGTCTGGCGGACCGTCATCCGAGGCCCTACTCGCTAGCCGTAGGGATGTGTTTCACGCTGGCCGGACTGCTCGCGCTGTCCGTAGCCCCCGGCTTTGTCTTTATTTTGGCGGCGGTCGGCCTGATCGGCTGCGGTTCGTCGGTTTTCCATCCTGAATCCTCGCGGGTAGCGCAGCTCGCCTCGGGCGGGCGCAAAGGACTGGCACAGTCGATCTTTCAGGTCGGCGGCAACGCGGGAAGCGCTATGGGGCCGTTGTTGGCGGCTTTGATCGTGATTCCGTTCGGTCAGGCTTCGATCGGCTGGTTCGCATTGGCCGCGCTGCTGGCTATTTTCATACTTATTAAGATCGGGAACTGGTACAAACGGCGGCTGGCCGTAGCGGCACGCAAGACCGTCGCAACGGCGGCGGCGCCGGCTCACGGACTTACGAAGCGAAAAATCCGGGCCGCGCTCATTATCCTGGGCGTATTGGTATTTTCGAAATATTTTTACATCGCCTGTATGACCAACTATTTCACGTTCTTTTTGATGGATAAATTTTCGATGTCGGTACAGGGGGCGCAGTACTGTCTTTTCGCATTTCTGGCGGCTTCGGCGGTCGGAACATTCTTCGGCGGGCCGCTGGGCGACCGCATCGGACGGAAATACGTGATCTGGGGTTCCATTCTGGGGGCCGCTCCCTTCACGCTAATGCTTCCCTATGCCAACCTGGCCTGCACCATCGTACTGGCGGTCGTGATCGGCCTTGTCATCTCGTCGGCGTTTTCGGCGATTCTGGTCTATGCGACCGACCTGATGCCGGGAAAGGTCGGCATGATCGCCGGAGTATTTTTCGGACTGATGTTCGGGCTGGGGGGACTCGGTTCCGCCTTTTTCGGCTGGCTGGCGGACAAAACCAGCATCGAGTATATTTTTCAGATCAGTACGTTGTTGCCTTTGCTGGGTGTAATAACGGGCTTTCTGCCTAATATCGAATCGAAGAAAACCAATAAATAAATAAATAAATAAATCAGCGATGCAGTACACTTTTAAATACCGGTCGCCCCTCGGCGGGATCACGATCGCAGCCGACGACGAAGGCCTGACGGGGCTGTGGTTCGACGGGCAGAAATATTTTGCCGACACGCTGTCAGCCCGGCACGAAGAGAAAATGCTGCCGGTATTCGGGCAGGTCAGGGAATGGTTGGACTGTTATTTCGGCGGCGGCATCCCCGGTTTTACGCCGCCGGTGCACCTACAAGGTTCGCCGTTTCGGCTCGCCGTCTGGGACGTGCTGCGGCAAATCCCGTACGGGGAAACCGTCACTTACGGGGAGATCGCGCGGGAGATCGCCCGGCGACAGGGAGTACGGAACGTATCGGCGCAGGCCATAGGCGGCGCCGTGGGGCACAATCCCGTCAGCATCGTCGTGCCCTGCCACCGCGTCGTCGGGAGCAACGGAAGCCTGACGGGTTATGCGGGCGGCATTACGCGGAAAGTGCGGCTTCTGAATCTCGAACGGGCGGAAATGTCGGGATTGTTCGTTCCGAAAAAAGGGACCGCATTGTAGGCGGCCGGCCGCTGTCGCGTCTTCTCGTTTAGCCGATGTCCGTCAGGTTGACGAACTTACCGTGCAGCCTGCGCCGCTCGATGAGCAGTTTCAACTGTTTTTGACGTTTGGGAGTGATCCAGCGGCGTGCAAAAATGTTCGGGATGGCCACGCCGATAGCGATGCAAAGGATCATAAGCGAGGCCTGGATGGCATTGTTCATCGCTACGGTGACTTCGCCCACCACGCCGCGCATATCGATGAAAGCAAACAGCGCCCGATACATCAGCACGCCCGGGATCATCGGGATGACGCTGGGAATCGATAGGCAATGGTGAGGGGTGTGGAACCAATGCACCGCCCGCGTTACGATGATGCTGATAAGGGCCGAGCCGACCAAAGAACCGATCACTGGACCCATGTCCAGTCCGATATTGTGGTTGCTCGGGCCAAGATTGACAAAGTTGCGAGAGCAAACGGCGATGACGCCTCCTACGGCCACCACCCAGAGCAACCGGCGCGGGATATTGAAGATCATCGAAAATCCTACGGCCGATATGGCGGCCGCTACGGCGAATTCGAAATAGGTGTGATGCGGCGTCATGCTCAGATCCTTCACGAAGTTGTCGATCCCGCAGACGTGGATGGCCAGCGCGATGCCGAACGACATGGCGACCACGATGAGCAATGTATTGACGGCCCGTGTGATACCCACCTGCACGTAGTTATCCAGCATGTCGCTTACAAAATTAATCAGCGGGACGCCGGGGACGATGAAAAGAGCGCAGGCCATCAGCGGATGCCACGGCGTATCGGAATGGAGAACGGCATGGAGCGGTCCGGGCAGTGCGAGCGTCGATATGAACGTGGAAACCCATGCCAGCAACGTTGAGACGAAGGCGGCGACGGCAATATTCATAAAGTGATTGGAACCCAGATCATTGAGCACCGCACGCAAGCGGAACCCCAGGATAGCGGCCACCGAAGCGTAGAAGAAGGCCGGCCAGTCGCAACCGAACTGGATGCAGAACCCGCCGCAGGCGAATCCCGCGCCGACGGCTACCTGCCAGGGGGTGTAGTTACGTTTGCGGGTACGGATTTTTTCCAGCTCCTCCTCGTATTTTTCCAGCGAATAATCCTCGCGGATGGCTCTCCAGGAGAGTTTGCTGACGGCGGAAATAGCAGTCATGTTGATGCCGTGTTTTTCGCAACTCTGGAATTTGGAAAACGAATGTTCTTCGTCGCCCAGGTTTACCATCAGCATGTTGTAGTTGATGTAAATATGCAGGTGTTCGTCGGGCAGTCCCAGGTAGGCCGCCGTGCGTTTCATGTTGCGCATGATGCGGCTCGTGTCCGCCGCGCTTTCCATCAATAGCTTGCCCGTACGCAGCAGCAGGTCGAGCTTCCGGTGCAAAAGTTTTTCCGAATACTGTGATGTCTTTTCCATAACCGCCTCTCTTTACATCCGACAAACCGGCATTGCCGTGCCGGTGTTCAAAAGTTCCACTACGACGCTGACATACTTTCTCATCCGTATATTTCTCAAAACGAGGATAATTTTTTTCGCTATTTTTCTAAACCCACGAGCAAAAACAGCCTTTTACGAACGGCAGGTCTTCTGACTGACTCCCGCTTTGAAACCTTCCCGGCCCCTTTCGAAACCAGTGGTATCGTATGATCAAAGCGTAAACGGAGCTTCACAGCAGCGGGACTGTCCGGGATTTTCACCCGATTCCCTTTTAATCCGGACGACAGAAAAGCGCCCCCGGAACCGATTCCGAGGCAAAGATAAGTTTTTAAAATTAATTAAAATGGATTCGCCGCGATATTTTAGGGCAACCTGCGAACTTTTTCGGACGAGAAAGGCAAATAAAAAACTCCCTTCGGGAAGAGCGTTTTTCGGGGTTTGCGCGCCGGGACGGTCGCCGGGAAAGGTCATTCGGATTTGCCGATATATTCTTTGACGACCTCCCCGAAGATTTTAAGTCCTTTCTCGATCCGGTCTCCGGGTATATTGGAATAATTGATCCTGAGAATATTCTCTTTATGCTCGTTCGGAAAAAAGAGCCGCCCGGAACGAAAGCTATTTTTTTTCGAGGCATTTGTTTAAAATTTCGCGCGCCGAAATCCCTGTCGGAAGTTCGATCCAGATAAATAGTCCGCCTTCGGGCCGAATGAATCTTATGTTCGCGGGGAAGTAACGTTCGATGGATCCGACCGCAACGTCCCTGCGCCTTTTGTACACTTCGACTATCTTTCCGATATGTCGGTCGATGTCGTACCGTTGTAGATACCGGACGATGGTCATCTGGGCCATCGTATTGCAGGTCGGTTCCCTGTTTGACCAACCAGGACGTACTTGCGGATGATGTCCTTGTCTCCGGCGATCCAGCCGATCCGGAATCCGGGGCAGAAAATTTTGGAAAAACGTCCCGTGCACGGGACGTTGCCGGTCGTGTCGAAAGACTTTACCGACGGCAAAGACGCTCCTTCGAATCTTAGCTCGCCGTACGGATTGTCTTCCTGTACCGCGACGCCGTATTTTCGAGGGCAGTCCGGCCAGTTTCTTGCGTCTTTCCAGGCTCCACGTTTTTCCATCCGTTCATTTTCAATCCATCCGACTTCCGAGCAGGTTCTTAACACTCTTTTGCCCTCATCTGTAAAGGATTCATTCAACAGTGTCCATTAATTTTACACACCCGGATCGAACCACACAACATAAAATCCTGTATTACAAACATTAGCACATCGCGGCATTATTTTCGAACATTGCTGTATCGATTGAAAAAGCACTCCGCCGGATCCAAAGCGGAAAAATAAAAACCGACGACCAATATGAGGGATCTGAACATCGCCATACGCTCGCTCTTCAAAAGGGGACGGCATAACGTAACAAAAATCGTCTCGCTGAGTATCGGATTGGCCATCGGTCTGGTACTGATTGCCAAGATCTATTTCGAACAATCCTACGACTCGTTTTATCCGAATGCGGATAGGATCTATCGTTTGACGGGCTACACGAGCAACGAAAACGAGTCGAAGGTCAGCGAATCCGTTTCGGCAATCGTCGCTCCGACCATGAAAGAGGAAGTACCGGGCATCGAAGCCGCAACCCGGCTGACCCATATCGGCGGAGACAGGAACAAATTCATAACGTCCGATAAGCGGCGCTACTCGGTCGGCGGCATCCTGATGGCCGACAGTTGCCTGTTCGACGTGCTGCCGCGTCCGGTACTGTCGGGCGATCCGAAAAAGGTATTGGCCCGGCCCGGCTATGCGATGATTTCGCGCTCGTTCGCCGAAAAGCTCGGAGGAATCGACCGGGCAGAAGGCACGGTCATCGCTTCCGACAACAAACCGGAGATGACGCTGACCATCGGAGGCGTATTCGAAGATCCGCCGGAAAACTCGCACTTGCGCTACGACGTATTGGTCACATTGGAGGAAGCGGACGACGGAGGCTTCCTGGCCTGGTTCGGCCGCCACTACCTAACCTATGTGCTTCTGTCCCCCGGCGTCACGCCCGAAACCCTGCGTCCGGCCATCGACCGGATGCAACAAAAACACATCGTCCCCCAAGCCCTGCAAAATGCCGGCGTCGACCGATTGGCATTTTTCCTGAAACCTATAAGGGAAGTGCATACCGGCGAAGCCAATATCCGGAACATGACCGTCATGTTGGCGATCCTCGCTTTCGCGCTGCTGTTCACGGCCGTGATGAATTATATCCTGATTGCGATCTCGGCGATCGTGAACCGTAGCAAAGAAATCGCCCTGACTAAATCGTACGGCGCATCCGGGACCGACATCCACCGTATGACGATGTCGGAAACGCTGGTACATCTGATTCTTTCGCTCACTCTGGCCGTCCTGCTGATCCTCGCGTGCCGGGACACCGTCGAAGGATTGCTGAACGTTTCGCTTGCCGCCTTGTTCTTCTCCAAAGGAGCTTTCATCCTGTCGGGCATTTGCGCCATTGTATTTTTCGTAACCGGGTTCGTCCCCGGTATGCTGTTCGCCCGCATTCCGGTAGCGTCCGCCTTCCGCAATTTCAAGGAAAACCAGCGGCATTGGAAGCAGGGATTGCTGTTCATGGAATTTACGGCCTCGGCGCTGCTGGTTTCGCTGCTGATCGTAATCGGCGAACAACACCGGCATATGCTGAACAGCGATCCGGGATACTCGTACGATCGCCTGGCTTACTGCGCGGTCACCGATCTGGATTCGACGGCTCGAACGATGTTGACCGACGAAATCGAAAAACTTCCAGAAGTGGAACAAGTGTCTTCCTGCATAAGACTGCCGTTCGGCCAAATGCCGGGCGGCGCGGCGATGTTACCCGGCACGGACCAGACCTGTTTCGAGATCGCCGATCATTTCCGCGTCGGCGACGGATTTTTGGCCCTGATGGAAATTCCGGTCGTCGAAGGACGTTCGTTTACGGAAGAAGTATCCCATTCCAATGAAATTATGGTAAGCCGCTCTTTCGTCGATCGGATGAAGGATTTCGCGGATTGGCCCGACGGTGCGGTCGGCAAGCGGATCTCGATCACGGGGCACGAGCAGAGAGACTTTACGATCTGCGGCGTATACGAGAATTACCGCATCGGATCGTTGGCCGGCAACCTGGACGATCGGCCCTCCGTCATGCTCTACGGTCGCCAGGATCGGCGCATTCCGTCGAGATACCTGCTCGTGAAGTTTCGCAGGATGACGGCGCAAGCCGTAGAAAAAGCGGATTCCAGATTGCAAGAATTGATGCCGGATGCGGAACTGGAGCTGACGCTTTACTCCTCGAGAATAGCCGGACTGTACGAGAGTTCGCGTATGCTTTGGATCTATGTTACGATCGGAGGTCTGATTACGGTAATCATCTCGCTGATCGGCCTAATCGGTTATACGAATGATGAGATCAACCGCCGCCGCAAGGAAATAGCCATCCGCAAGATAAACGGCGCATCGGTACGAACCATTCTCCGGATTTTCCTCGGGGACATTCTGAGGATAACCCTCCCGGCAGCCCTGCTGGGTTGCGGCATTTCCTACTTCGTTTCGGAATACTGGCAACGGCAATTTGCCGAGAAAGTTCCGCAGAACCCTTTGTTTTTTATCGCGGGCGGCCTGAGCGTTTGCATCATCGTCACCGCCTGCGTGGTTTACCGCACCTGGAAAGTAGCCAACGAGAATCCGGTCAACAACCTGAAGTCGGAATAAACCAAGTTACGTACCCCGGTCTTTTCCTGCTTTTCCTTTCGGGGGCCTAAAAAGAAAAAATCCTTACATATCATGGATACATAAGGATTTTTCTGTCTTTTGCAGTCTCTTTATCAGGGATTTAAGAGCGGAAAACGAGAACCGAACCTTCGGTCTTTATCCGTTATGTATCAGTATGTTCTAGTATTTTCTCAATTCTTGGGTCACTTGTAAGTAGTGCTTATCTTACGCCCCATTGCATTTCCATACTTATACAAATATAAAGATTTTCATACATTTATGAAAAAAAAGAGTTATATTTATATGTCAATGTCTTAAAATATAGCTTGTCATGATAATACCGGATTATGGTGAAAATGTATACAATATCGTGAGTGATATTGTCGGCTTAAAGTTTAAAGCTCAAATAAAAGGAAGTGGTATTGCTTTAAAAGGTATTTATAAAATACTTAATTTAGAAAATCAAAATGAATATTATTTATTGAGGATAAATGACACCTCAATATGTTTTACGAACCAAGAGGATTTTATAAATGAGTTTATATCATTATTAAAAATTAATCTTGAAGACCTGAATTCTCAATATCAAGACCTTAATGAACGGCGGGCAACTGAGGTGTTTGTAGATGAATATGCGATTTTTTTAGAAAATGAATATATCGGAGTTTGTGGCAGCAAGCAAGAAACTTTATTAAAAAAAATGAGGCAATTTCAGCAAGCAATTAAGTTAAAAGATCAATCAGAATAAAAGTAAAACAATTTTCCCCGAAAATACAATGAATTGATTTTTTGACTGCTCTTAGAATGATGTAATAAGTTGATAATTAATTTTTTTACACTTTTTTTTGAATAAGGTAACGATTTAGAAGCGTTTTATTTTTTGCTTAGTGCATCTGATGGTATGAACTTCACAAGTCTCAAAATACATAACAAAACTAAAAGAGCCTGATCTGCATAATAATCTTGAGGTTTATAGAAACAGTGGGCCACGTTATTTCTGATATTCAGCCCCTTGTGAGTTAGTGTGTAATAAAAAAGCATAATATCTTCCTCATCAAAAGTATGTTGAATAATATCTGTGCGTAATAAATCATCTAATAGGCAACTCTCTATTTCTCCTTTCCTATTTTGCTTAACAATGTTCTCTCCACTCAAACTGACAATATCTCGCAATATGCCTTCAAACTTTAAAGACAAAAACTCAATAGTGAATCTCCAATCGGCATCCTGACTTCTCATTGCTTTAGCGAATTGTTTAAAAAATTCTTTTACGCCTATGTCAATTACCTGTAGCCATGAGTAAGAAATGATCTTTTCGTTTCGAATTATTTCCAAAGGATATCCGAAAAAGGTCTTGTTTAATAAGAACTTTGATAGCTTACTATAAGATAGTTTTTTACTCGAAATAGTTGCAGTAAGATATTGCCGTATAAAACCTAACGTGATTGACAGTGCCGTTCGATAATATTCATATCTCAAATGCTCTGTGTTGTCAACTATACGGTCATTTCCATTGACATCAACAACAACACTTTGCATAAATTGAGTATAGTAAAATCGTTTTTCCGATTCCTCAACAGAAGCATTTATTTTATCTTGAGGAATGAACAGCAATTGATTACCTCCCATACATAAACGTAGACATATTTGACTACTATTTTCTTGAATTAGTCTGTCAAGATATTGTTTTATAAGTCTATTTTTTTCGTTTTGGTTTTTAACTGGAATTTTTACTGTTAATTTGGGAATTATGATATGCTGGTCATTTTCTTTCAACTCTAATAAAGCCTTATTCATTTTTGCGGTCTGGTGAGCGGCCCCATAATAATTGACAATCCGTTTATACACCTCTTTATTCATCAGGGGAATGGCTAAATTCTGATTTCCTTTTTCAAATGCAATAATGTTACTATATTCATAATCACCAAGAGCTTCATTAATTTGTTTCGCTATTTTGTAGTTCTGAATTTTATTAGCGAAATGTAAACCGATCAATAGATTTTTTTCTGTGAAATTTTTATCTAATTCAAGGCTGGCAAGATTTATTGCAATTTCTGGTATTTCAGTGCATTCTTGCGTCGGTAATATATTTGTTTGTTGAAGTATTTCAATAATTATCGTTTTAATTCGGTTTGGAGTTTTCGGAGATTTCAAATAATTTTTGACAAAAATGACCATTTGTCTTTTCTGTTCCTTATCTTTTTTACTTAATTCGATCATTGTCGTTAAGACTTCTTCGAAGTCCACAATATTGTACCGTTGTTCGTAGCTCTCATAATATTCATTAAGAACTTCTTTGTAACTAGTTATACATTTATCTAAATAACGATTATCTTTCGTAATTGCATAAATTAAATGCAGGTATTTTGTTTTCAAATGTATATTCTGAACTTGTTTAAGCCTTGATTCTATATATGGAATAATCGTAATATCCTGCTTAAGTGTGGGTAATTGTGAGTTAAATGAGTCTGATAAGTAATTAATTTGCAATAAACTATCTATTTTAATTATGGCTCTAAGCCCTTCGGACGGCTTTTCTGGAAAATATTGATAAATATTATCTAATCCACACAACTTGAAATCAAGTTCTAAACCAATATAAAATTTATGCAATTTTTCTTGTTCATCTAGTGACAGCATAGGCTAAAATAAGTTTAAACGCTCTAAAGTTAATTATTTATAATATAAATTTATGCAATAATGGTCGCAAGCTATCTACTAAAGTATTCGATAATTTTTCAATCGATACCTACATGCCTACATATTCCCTACCTCATATTTAATCAAAGTATCTTCGCGGTTTAGTAAAGGAGGGTTATATCCCTCTGCTTTTCTTATACCGAGGTGTATTTTCGTTTTGTTCGGTTTTCTGTTCTTGCCGGGATTTGATAGAAGGGACATGCTTTACGTCTTGTTTCGGTTTTCTTGGGTCGTTCCATGACTCTTTGTATTCTGCATCGGTCGTTTTTTCTTTCCAAAGGAACGGCCTTGCAGTTTGGCCGATTCCGTACCACTTTACGAAGGCGCGGGCAACGTATCCCGCTTCGATCAGGGTTTTGTCCATTTCCCGCATTTCGTACTTTCCGAACTTTATCCAGTTGTCAGGGGCTTGCTTGAACGCCCACCCGTGTTTTAGCTGGTCGTCCATCACGAGATAGCCCGGCGAGACGGTTCCGTCGTTTCGCTTCATGTTTTCGAGATAAACGTACTGTCCGTCCCTGATTTTCCGGACGTGTTCGTCGGTAAGCTGCACCCCGAAAACAAGAGGATTGTTACTGATCTTTCGCTCGGACAGGATTTCGTGGGTAAGTATGTCGGGGCCGTTCTCCTGCGCAAAAGGCCGAAAACAAACGGTGCGTTCGTAACCGTTCTTTCGGTAGGTAAACGTGAATCCCTGCGGAGAATACAATTTGTCCTGCTGTTGCGGCGTCAGCTTCCGGCCTTCGATCTGGGTAATGCGCGTATCCGGAATATCCGGTATATCCAGTGTGTCCGGCATAGGTGTTGGTATCGGTGTTGGTATCGGTATCTGCATCCGGAATACGGGATCGCACTCCGGTTTCTGTTCCTGCCCTTCGGCCCGGTTATCCGGTTCTTCGGTGTCCGGCCCTGCATGGGGTTCTATGATGCCGTCTTTTATAAACTCTTTCCACTTCTTTTCGAAGGCTTCGTTTTTTTCCAGCCTGCGGCGTTCGGCGGCTTCCTTTCGCTGCCGGGTTTTCCGCTGGCGTTGTTCCTCGGCCTTTTGTTTTCGCTCCGCTTCGGCCTTATTCTGTTCGACGGTTTTGGTCAGGTTGGCATAGCTGAACTTCCGGTCTACCTGCGAGGCTTTGAACGTGATGCCGTCGCAGGTAAAAGTCAGTCCCTGCACCTCCTTTCCCGGATCGCCGCCCCGGTGTACGAACGTCGTTAGAATGCCCAGCCGTTTCAGTTCTTCGGCCAACGCTTCGACGGACTGAATGCAGGGCAACACGCCTTTGATCGCTCCGTAAATCGCATATTTGACCTGATCGGCCCCGTGCAGTTTTTCGGCATCGACGTTCTTTTTACCTTCCGAAAAAGTCAGCGCGTATTTTTGTTTCATGGCTTTGCAGACCGCCACGTTCCGGATACGCTCGTTATGCTTCTTCACTAACTTCGCATCGTACTTTACCCGGTTGTAGATAATATGCAGGTGCGGATGTCCGGTGTCGCCGTGCCGCACGACGATATACTGCGTATCGGTTATGTTCATCCGCTGCATATACTCCCCGGCCAACTGCCGCATCAGATCGTCGGTCAGCCTCGGCGCATCGTCCGCATGGAACGACAACGAGATATGCCCCACGACCTCGGCCTTTTCGGGCCGGGCTTTGCGCTGGAAATTGAAACTGCGGATCGCTTCCCGCGTATCGGACGTATTCACGCCGTCCGACGAAAGAAGCCGCGCGCCGGGTTTGTTCATCACGTACCCGACCGCGCCTTTGAAACTCCTTCCGGTTACTATTTTACCGATCATGGAAATATCCTTTTATCCGTTTTACCACTTCCTCGTAAAAGTTCAGTAGTCCGACCAACCGGGGTACGACTCCGGTAACGCTTTTTTCGGAGTTTGCGATCCGGGCCAGTTGATTCAGGTTGTTCCCCTGTCGGGCGAGTTCGGCGATTGCCGCGAGCACTTCGGGCGGAACGCGCCGGGGCGGTTGTCCGGTCAGCACCTTTTCTCGGCAGTAAGTCGCCAAATCGACGCCCGCCGCTTTTGCCTCGTCTTGCAGTCGGCGTTTCACGTCCGGCGTAACGTGGAATTTGACTTCTTCGGAGCGTTTTTCGGCCTTGCCTACGGGCGGTCTGCCGCCTTTGTTCCTACCCTCTGTCATCGCGTCCGGTGTTTAGAGACAGACTAAAGGAACAGCGGCGATAGCCGTCCGCCGATGTCGCAGACATCGGAAGTCCCGAATCCCCTGCGACCGACGGGAGCGGGGGATGGTTCGTCGTGCGACCGCAGGGAGCGCGCCGAACGGGACAGCCCCGCAGGGCAAGGTTGCCCGGAAGTGTCCGAGAAGCTCCCGGCTGGGAGTTTCGAGGGCCTCCGGGTACAACCTTGCTTCCTCCGGTTTCGGGAGCCTCCGATGCCGGGGCGGAAGCCCCGTTCACGGCACGCCGAAGCCGTCCCGCTTGTTGCGCCGCGCAGAGTCGGCGCGAACAAAGGGCGGCGAGTGCGGGACGTGCGGCATCGGTGCTCCCGCCGGGGCGCGGGCGGTAGCGGAACGGGATTCAGTAGCCCGAAACGGGCAAGGCGTGAAGATCAGGATTCAGGGCCGGGGATTGTGCGGCCCTTCATGCCGGAACACGGGAAGCGTCGGCGGGGAAATAAAGTTGCATCGGCATAAGATTGCGTTTTAGGTTTCTGCAAAGATACGAACGTACCGAGCGGATTATTTCGCCCCGTACCCGGTACCGACACGATTGCTGCCGGACGCTTTATCTTTCCGATCCGGCAGGCAAACAAGGTGCGAACGGCAAAACCGCCGGAAATAACCGGAAACAGTCGGAAGGGGTAAACAATCCGCCGATTCGCGTGCTTTATTTGTACGGACGAACGGGAACAGGGGTGCGACGAATACGGCATGCGAGGCGGAACGGCGTGCGTGTAGTCGTGTAGCATCCGACTACACGACTACACACGGGCAAACACGCGGACGCTATGCGAGTGCGTGTGGGCTGATGCTACACGCAGTACGAAAGCCGCCCGTTTCCCGGACATGCCGATTCCGGATAATCCCTGACTATTTCAGATTATTCGTGACACGGAAATTCGGATGCGGCGAATACGCGGAAAACCTGCTTATATTGGCCGCATGGTCGGCCCCGAACGGTCTGGAAGGGACTACGGGGGACAGGCTGTAATAAGCGAACGAAAGAAGGGTTAATATTGTAACGGGCGCAAGCCTTACCTGTAATTACTTATTTATTCACTTAAAACTTTACATTATGAATGCAATCTGCATCGACGAGAAGGTATGAATAGCCCTCGTCAGGAAACTGGAATCGCTGTCCGCGCAGGCGCGGCAGTTGGAACGCAAATATGCCCCGGGGACGGACAGTAGCTGAATCGACTCGCAGGACGTGTGCTTTGCGCTGGGCATCAGCAAGCGAACGCTGCAAACCTACCGCGAACGGGGGATCATTCCCTTTTCCAGCGTGGGCGGCAAATACTTTTACAAAGAGGCGGACGTGGCGGCCTATCTGGAATCGAAAACCAAACGGAAAAAAGCGTAAACGATGGCATTGGATTATCTGACGATGGACAGCGACGAGGTGCGGCAAGCCTTTGCGCTGATCGGCGAGGCCGAACGGGCTATGAAAACGGCGGCGGACAACTACACGCCGTCGATCCGCAAAGAACGTTACCTCAGCGGGGGCGAGGTGTGCCAGTATCTGCACCTTTCGCCCCGGACGCTTCAGACGCTCCGCGACACGCGGCAGATTCCTTACACGGCGGTCAGCGGGCGGGTGTTCCTCTATCCCGAAGCGGGAATACGTGAAGTTTTGAAACAGAACTACCGATCAAACAAGGAGCGGTAAACAAACGAAACGGCGGACTTTTCAGTCCGCCGTTTCTTATTTCGTTCTAATCTCCTTGAAAAAATCTTCAAAAGAAATCTGATAGAATTTACATAACTCGGATAAAGAACTCATTGTAATATTAGAATTTCCCGATTCTATGCGCCCTATATGTATCTTAGTTTGTCGGTAAACTTCTGCTTGCGTCAATTTTTTCACACTTCGCAACTCTTTCAGCTTTTTCGCCACTTGGGTCATCAAGAATTCATTATGTCTTTGATTATTCATAATTTTATTCTTTATGGATTAGGCATGCCTTTAAAGAAATCTTCCAATGATATGTTATAATAATCGCAAAGATCGGCAAGCGTACTCAACGTAATATTATACTCTCCCCGTTCGACCATATCCATGTCTATTCCGGTATGAATATAAACTTTCTGTTGTGACAGATTTTCGTTTTCACGCAGATCGACAAGCTTTTTCGCGATCATCCCGAGTAATATGTCATTGCGTCTTTGCTTTCTCATATAACAAAGAACCTGAATAATGACATATTCTACTTTCATGTATTTGTCATTGAAATTTATTTTATATATATTTGCTTTTGATAACGGAGTAGGTCTGCGATAACAGACTTCATTAATAAAAAACAAAAAATTATGTTACTTTTGTATTTGAATAACACTACATAGCGGCATTGATCGCATTATAAATAAGGTAAACAACTCTTCATACTTTTGGCAAACTTTGGGGCCTCTTCGGAGGTTGTTTGAATCGGGTATAAAAGTTGTCAGTCCTCGTTATGTTCTACCCGAAAACGGGTAGGACTAACTTGGGCGCAGGACAGCTTCCGATTCAAGGTTCCCAAAGACCTGCCAAAAGGAGCTGACACCGCGCCTTCTTTTTTTATCCCTGCACAAGACAAATCTGTTCTACAACGGCGGTATCGTGGGCGCATATTTTCCAACCTATTTAAATTCTGCATCCATGCCTGTGCAAATACAAGACACTATCGCTAAGCGGTTCGCCGTCATTCGGCATCTTCAACCTTTCGATCGCATCTTAAAATGAGAAGCCGTGAAAAGAACAACCAATGCAAATTGGAAGCGGCTCTACAAGATGATCGAACATTCGGAACTTTTATTGATCCCGTACGGACAGTGGCTTTTACCGGACACCGTTCCTATAAAATATATGCGTCTGCACGCGGAGAGAACCGTCAGCGGGTACAGGAGATCATTATCGCCCGCACCGAACGGGCCATGCGGCTACTGTGCGCTCAGGGGTACGACACATTCCTGTGCGGCATGGCGATGGGCTTCGACCTCTGGGCGGCGTGGGCCGTGCTGTCGGTAAAAGCGGACTTTCCCGGTGTGCGGCTGATCGCCGTTATGCCGTTCCGGGGACAGGAAGTGAAGTACCCGGATTCAGACAAAAGACTATACTACGAGATCATGGACGAAACGGATCACAGCATTTGCCTGTACGACCGCTATACGTCCAACCGGGATTATATCGACCGCAACCGGGCGATGCTCGACCACGCCTCGATGCTGGTTTGTTACTTCAACGGCGAATCCGGCGGCACGGCCAGTACGGTTTTCGATGCCCGGAACCGGGAAATGCAAATACTGAATATCTGCGGACACCGGGCCGCCCGCCGGTATAACCACAATGTAGACGACCGGCTGATTACCGAAATTATGAAGATCAGATAAACGCCAGAACACTCATTTTATATAAAAAATTATGAAAACAAAAAAACCACAATTCAAAGGTTCGTCGGTCGCTGTCGCTTATTATAAACGAAGCGTCGCATTTTTTAGGAACCACGATGTTACGACCGTCGGATATGGCTACATTCCCGACGATTTGCTGCTGGCATGGGTCGCGCCCGATCCGCAGCAATTACTTTCCGACATGGCCGACGGGAAGGCCGAACCGGACAGCACCCTGCCGTTCGCCGTTTATTCGTGCGCCTACGGTTATCACGACCGGATTTATGCCGCCAAGCTCAAAGACGATTCGTACCGGACACCCTCCGAAAAGATCATCAAAGATTTCTTTCTGTTTCAGGAAACCCTGCATTATATCGTGGAGCTGCAGAAGCGGAATTATTTTTTCATACCGCTTCCTATTCTGCATTTCAATGCTTTGCCCGAAATGCTTCCGCTGCTAAAAGAGGCCGTCCAAAGACTCGGCATTTTACAGCTATAAAGCCGCCGGGATGGAAAGGGTGTGCAGGAATCTGAGGATGCTTCCCGCTGAGCCGGGTTGGAAACATTGTCGGAACGATTCGTAAATACCACACGATACGGTGTAACGAACCGTAGGCGTTCAATAAAAAAGCGGGGCTTCGGGGATCGCCAAAAATCCCGGAAGCCCCCGCTTTTTTATTGCCCTGACCGCGTGCAGTTTATACTCTTTTACGGTCGGTTCATCAGGTTGCTTATTTTCATCATTTCACGGCTGATGTTGTTCTCCGAAATCTTCGCGTAATGCCGCGTCATATTCGTATTGGTGTGGCCGAGGATTTTGGCGATGACGTCGATCGGCATTCCGTATTCGATGGCGAGGCAGGCGAACGTGTGCCGGGCGCAATGCGTCGTCAGGTTCTTGTCGATGTTGCAGATCACGGTCAGTTCCTTCAGGTAACTGTTCATCTTCTGGTTGCTCGGCACGGGCAGTAGTTTGCCCTTGGCCTGCAATTCCGTGTCGTGCTCGTATTTCTTTAGTAATTCGACCGGGTAGGAGAGTAGCGGTATGCGGCTCATTACGGCGGTCTTTTCGCGGGGTTTGTGAATCCAGACCGTTCCTTTGTCATCGGTCGAAAGATGTTCTTTCCGCAGATGATCCACGTCGGTAAAAGCCAGCCCGGTCAGGCAACAGAATACGAACACGTCGCGGATGCGTTCCAACCGTTCGTTGGGCATCTGTTTTCGGATCAGCGTATCGAGTTCCGTTTTGGTCAGGTGGTCTTTCGCTTTGTTGTGCTGCTCTTTCAATTTGTAGTGCTGAAACGGATTCTTTTCGATCCATTCGTTCCGCTGGCAATAGAGCATGAAGTTCTTCATGCAATCCAGCAGATTGACGGCTCCGTTGTGATGGCAGTTATGCGCCGTTTGTAGGAACGTGTTGAAGGCGTCGATATACTCGTAACTTACCTGCTCCAACGAAATATCCTCTTTGCCGTATTGCGCCTGCGTGTATTCCCGTAAATAGCGGAGTAGGCGATGGTATTTGTTCGCCGTGAGTTGGGTAATGCGGACGCCGACTTCTTTCTGCCGTTTGTCGCAATACTTGTCCAGTTCGGCCAGAAACATCCGCATCCCGGAATGCGGGTTGTCGAGGCGTTGTTTGATGGCAAAACAGTTCGGTTCCCGGCCTTCCCTGATGAGTTGGTCGTAAGCGGCCAGAATGTTGGCCCGGTAACTGGCTACGATGTCGTTGATCTGCTGCGATACCTGATCGCGGAACAGCGAGCGTTCGGCCCGTTGGTTCCACTTCTGCGGTTCGATCTGGCACTGGGTGTAAATCTCGGTCGATACGCCCTGCGTGGTAATGCGGGCGTAGATCGGGGCCTTTCCTTTTCGGGTAACTTTCGTTTTCTTGCAAAAGAAAACGACGCTGAACGTTTTTCTTTCCATACTGCTGCGGTTTTAGGTTTGTAAAACTACGTTTGCAGCATAGAAATGCAATGGTATAAGATTCAGCAGGACAGTGAAATAGTCGCTATTCGTGACCTATTTCCGGTTCGGGCCCGATAGGTCACGATTAAGGCTATGCGAACTTGCTTTTTCCTGCTTTTCCTTTCAGGGGACTAAAAAGAAAAAATCCTTACATATCATTGATACATAAGGATTTTTCTGTCTTTTGCAGCCTCTTTATCAAGGCTTTAAGAGCGGAAAACGAGACTCGAACTCGCGACCCCAACCTTGGCAAGGTTGTGCTCTACCAACTGAGCTATTTCCGCAAAATAATAAAACGAACTCTTCTCCTTTCTATCTCTGCAAATCTCTTTCTTCGTGCTCCCTCTTCCCCTTTCTCTGCTGGTGAAGCGCTTCGTTTTGGTGATGCAAAAGTACGATTAAAATTTAATTTTACAAATTATTACGAAAAAAAAATTGCGGTTTTTACCGATTTTATGCCGAAAATTTTTGAGGGATGAAATGAAAGGCAGGGTTTTGTGCCCTGCCTTCGCGCATTCGGTCGTCGTGCGGAAATCCGCCGGCGTTCGTCTTCGGTTCGAAAATTATTTTTTCTCTCCGCAGCCGCAGTTTTTCAACGGAATCTTATCGATACGAGCCTGATGGCGGCCTCCTTCGAATTCGGTGTTCAGGAAAATATCGACGATTTCGCGGGCCGTGTCGGTGCTGATGAACCGCGCCGGCATGGTGCAGACGTTGGCGTTGTTGTGGCGGCGTGCCAACGATGCGATTTCGGGTTCCCAGCAAAGGGCGGCTCGGATTCCCTGATGTTTGTTCAGCGTCATCGTGATGCCGTTGGCGCTACCGCACATCGCGATACCGCGCGGCAGTTCTCCTTTTTCGATGGCCTCGGCCAGCGGGTGGGCATAGTCCGGATAATCGCAGCTCTCTTCCGAGTTGGTGCCGAAATCGTACACGTCGTAGCCTTTCGAGTCGAGGTAACCGATTACGAATTCTTTGAGTTGGTAGCCGGCATGGTCGCTGGCTATTCCGATTTTTTTATTGTCCATAGTTTTAGTTTTAGCGTTTCGGTTTGTAAAGATAATGAAAAGCCCCGCATTTTCTATGCCTACTTGTGTCGTTCGGCCAGTTCTTCTTCCAGGTCGGCGATCGACAGGCCTTGGTTTTCGAGCAGTACGAGCAGGTGGTAGATCAGGTCGGATGCCTCGTAAACCACGTCCGTATTGTTGTTCGCTACTGCCTCGATGACGGTTTCGACCGCTTCTTCGCCTACTTTCTGTGCGATCTTTTTAACGCCTTTGGTGAACAGTTTCGTGGTGTACGAACCTTCCGGCATTTCGCGGTGGCGCTGCTGGATTACGCTTTGCAGCTCGCCGATGAATCCTTCGTTTTCGCGTCCGCCGAAACAGGTTTTCGTTCCCTTGTGACAAACCGGGCCGACCGGTACGACGCGGATCAACAGCGTGTCGTCGTCGCAGTCTTTGACGATACTTTTGACGTTCAGGAAGTTACCGCTGGTTTCGCCTTTCGTCCACAGACGGTTTTTCGTGCGGCTGAAAAAGGTCACGCGACCTTCGGCCACGGTTTTGTCGTAGGCTTCCTCATTCATGTAGCCCAGCATCAGGACTTGGCGCGTATTGTCGTCCTGGATGATTGCGGGAACCAGTCCCTCACAACGCTTGGTTGTGTTCAATTCACTGAATTTTATCATAATCTGACAGGTATATGCAGTTTGTTCAACTCCTGTTTCAGGCGGGGGATCGGGATCTCCCCATAATGGAAAATACTGGCGGCAAGGGCGGCGTCGGCACGCCCTTCGGTCAATACGTCGGCGATGTGCTGCGCGGTTCCGGCTCCGCCCGAAGCGATCACCGGGATCGACAGCATTTGTGATAGCCGAGCGTAGGTTTCGCACGGGTAGCCGTTTTTCGTGCCGTCGTGGTCCATTGACGTGAATAAAATCTCGCCGGCTCCGCGCCGCTGCGCTTCGGCGGCCCACGAAAACAGTTCCTTGTCCGACAGCCGGTGTCCGCCGTGCGTGGTCACGCGCCACCGGCCGTCGATCTGTTTGGCGTCGATCGCCACGACGACGAACTGGTTGCCGTATTTCGACGCGATATCGCTGATCAGATCGGGGTTATTGACGGCCGCACTGTTGACGGTCACTTTGTCGGCCCCGGCGGTCAGCAGCCGTCCGGCGTCTTCGACCGACGCGATGCCGCCGCCGACCGTGAACGGGATGTTGATGTTCGCGGCGATGCGCGTCACCAGTTCGGCAAAAGTCCTGCGCCCTTCCATCGACGCGCTGATGTCGAGGTAAACCAGTTCGTCGGCTCCCTCTTCGGCATACCTGCGTCCCAGTTCGACCGGGTCGCCGACGCCGCGCAGTTCGAGGAAATTGATTCCCTTGACCGTCTGCCCGTCCTTGATATCCAGGCAGGGGATGATTCTCTTCGCTAACACCGTTGTTGTTTTTTGTCGGTTCGTACTGTAAGCATGTATTTTTCGAGCTGTTCGAAACGGATCCGTCCTTCGTAGATCGCCTTGCCGACGACGACGCTGCGCAGTCCGTTCCGATCGAGTTCTTCGATGTCTTCCCATGAGCTGATGCCGCCGCTGACCGTAATGTCGATCTCCGGAAACGTTTTTTGGAGTTGCAGATACAGCGGGACGGACGGGCCTGAAAGCATACCGTCCTTGGCGATGTCGGTGCAGATCACCTGTGACAGTCCTGCGTCGCGGAACGATCCGATCAGTTCTTCGACTCCCACCGTAGCGGCTTCGAGCCAGCCGTTGATCGCGATCCGTCCGTCGCGGGTATCTGCGCCGAGGATCATTTTCGCGGAGCCGAATTCGGCCAGCCACTCGCGGAACGCATCGGGCTGCGTGACGGCGATGCTGCCGCAGATCGCGCGGGCGGCCCCACTGCCGAATACGTCGCGCAGGGCTTCGGCGTTTTTGATGCCGCCGCCGTATTGCACTTGCAGCGAGGTCGAAACGGTGATCCGTTCGAGCACGTTCAGGTTGACCGGGTGCGCGGCCTTGGCCCCGTCCAGATCGACCAGGTGCAGCCGCCGGATGCCGCAGTCCTCGTAGCGTCGAGCCGCGTCGAGCGGGTCTTTGTAATAGGTGGTACGGCGGTCGTAGTCGCCCTGCGTCAGCCGGACGCACTGGCCGCCGATCAGGTCTATTGCCGGGATAATTTCAATCATAGCGTTAAAAAGTTTTGTAGGATGCGTTCGCCGACCGAGGCGCTTTTTTCCGGATGAAACTGCGTCCCGAAGAAGTTGCCGCGGTTGATCGCGCCGCTGAACGTTTCGCCGTAAACGGTCGTGGCGATCGTGTCACCGTTGACGGTCGGGGCGTACGAGTGCACGTAGTAGACGTACGAACCTTCGGCGATGCCGTCCAGCAGCGGCGAACGCAGGTTCCCGATGCTGTTCCATCCCATGTGCGGTACTTTGAGCCCTTCGGCCGTGAATTTACGCACTTCGTTGTCGAAAATTCCGATGCACTCGGCATCGCCCTCCTCGCTGCGGCGGCACAGCAACTGTACGCCGATGCAGATACCCAGTACGGGCTGCGTGAGCGAACGGATCGTCTCGACCAGTCCGCGTTCGCGCAGTTTTTCCATCGCGGTCGAAGCTTCGCCGACGCCGGGCAGCAATACCCGTTCGGCCGAACGGATCTCGTCCGGCGACGCGGTGATCCGGTATTCGGCTCCCAGTCGTCCGAGCGCGTTGGCGACGGAACGCAGGTTGCCGGTGTCATAGTCGATTACTGCTATCATAATACTCCTTTACTGCTTGGCAATTCAAATTTGAAGCCGTTGCGGGCGATGGCCATCCGCAGCGCGCGAGAGAAGGCCTTGAACACGCCCTCGATTTTGTGGTGCTCGTTTTCGCCTTCGGCCGCGATGTGCAGGTTGCAGCGCGCGGCGTCGGCGAAGCTCTTGAAGAAATGGCGGAACATTTCGGTCGGCACGTCGCCGATGCGCTCGCGGCGGAACGGGACGTTCCAGTCGAAGTCGATCCGGCCACCGAAGTCGATCAGCACGCTGGCCCGGCATTCGTCCATCGGCAGGCAGAAACCGTAGCGTTCGATGCCGAGTTTCGATCCGAGCGCCTGGTAAACCGCTTCGCCGAGCACGATGGCCGTATCTTCGATCGTATGGTGTTCGTCCACTTCAAGGTCGCCTTTGACCTCGACGATCAGCGATACTCCGGCATGGTGCACGATCTGTTCGAGCATGTGGTCGAAAAATTTCAGTCCGGTGTCGATGTGCGACGACCCGCTGCCGTCCAGGTCGATCGCCACGCGGATATCCGTCTCTCGCGTCTTACGGGCGATTTCGGCGGTGCGTTCGCCGGCGCGCAGGAATTGCCAGACGCGGTTCCAGTCGTCGGTGATCAGCACGCAGTGTTCCGCAAGGCCCCTTTCGGCCAATATCGCGCGTCCCGCTTCGACGGGCTGCAACAAGATTCCCTTTGCGCCGAGATTTCGGGCCAATTCGATGTCGGTCGTGCGGTCGCCGATGACCAGCGAATTTTTCAGGTCGTAGTCTCCGCCGAGATATTTGCCGAACATCCCGGTCAGCGGTTTGCGCGTCGGGGCGTTGTCGGCGGGCATCGAACGGTCGATCAGGATGTCGTCGAAGCGAACGCCCTCGCCTTCGAACGTTTTGAGCATCAGGTTGTGCGCCGGCCAGAACGTCGCTTCGGGGAAACTCGCCGTTCCCAATCCGTCTTGGTTCGTGGCCATCGCCAGCTCGTAACCGAGCGTAGCGATGCGGCTCATGGCCGTGATCGCCCCGGGCATAAATTCCAGTTTTTCGAACGAATCGACCTGGTAATCGACCGGCGGTTCCTTGATCAGGGTTCCGTCGCGGTCTATGAAAAGTACGCGTTTCATCGTTACAGTTTTTTCAGGGTTTCGAGCAGCCGGTCGTTCTCTTCCGGCGTGCCGATCGTGATCCGCAGGCAGCCTTCGCATCCTTTGATCCGCGAGCGGTCGCGAACGATGATGCCCGCCCCGATCAGGCGGTCGTATATTGTGCGCGGTTCGTCCACTTCGACCAGTACGAAGTTGGCGTCCGTCGGGTGGATTTTCCGGATGACGGGGTTTTTCGCGAGTCCTTCCAGCACGCGTCCGCGTTCCGAAACGATTTCGGCGATCTGCGCGTCGGGGGATTTCCGCAACTGTTCGAGGACGATTTTCTGCGTCACGACGTTGATGTTGTACGGGTATTTCACCCGGCTCAGCGTATCGACGATCAGCGGTTGTGCGAAAGCCAACCCGAGCCGGAGGCCCGCCATGCCCCATGCTTTCGACAGCGTTTGCAGGATGACGAGGTTCGGGTATTCGTCCAGTTCGGACAGGAAGCCCGGCTGGCCGGCGAAGTCGATATACGCTTCGTCGAGGATCACGATGCCGTTGAAACGGCGGATGACCTTTTCGATCTCTTTTTTCGGAAAACAGTTGCCCGACGGGTTGTTCGGCGAGCAGAGGAACAGCAGTCGGGTGTTCTCGTCGGCCGCCGCCAACAACTTTTCCGCATCCAGCGTGAAACCGGGCTCCAACTGCACCTCGCGCATCTGCACGTCGTTGATCGCCGCCGCCACCTTGTACATGCCGTAAGTCGGGGCGATCGACACCGCATTGTGCCGCTGGGGTTCGCAGAACAACCGGAACACCAGGTCGATCGGTTCGTCCGAACCGTTGCCGATGAAGATCTTTTCGACCGGCACGCCCTTGATTTCCGCCAGCCTCCGTTTCAGGTTTTTCTGATGCGGGTCGGGGTAGCGGTTGTAGTTGTTGTCGTACGGGTTTTCGTTGGCGTCGAGGTAGATGCCCAATTCGCCCTGGTATTCGTCCCGCGCGGTCGAGTAGGGGGCCAGCGTGCGTATGTTTTCTCTGAGTAGTTCGCGGATATCCATCGTTCGTGTCTTTGTCTTGTTTTCGCTACTGTGTGTGCGGCAGGCGTTTCCGCAACCGGTCGCGGCCTGCCGGGCGTTTTTCGCGGCGTCGTTTACCCGAGGCTTTTCAGCCGGATCGTCACCGCATTTTTGTGCGCGTCGAGCCCTTCGGCCCCCGCCATCGTTTCGATGACGTTCCCTATGCCGCGGAGTCCGTCGGTCGTGATCTCCTGGTAGGTGATCTTGCGTAGGAAGCTGTCGAGGTTCACGCCGCTGTAAGCGTGCGCCCAGCCGTAGGTCGGCAGCGTATGGTTTGTGCCCGATGCGTAGTCGCCCGCGCTTTCGGGAGTATAGTTTCCGATGAAGACGCTTCCGGCTGCGGTGATTCTTTCGGCGATTTTCCACGGATTTTCCATCGAGATGATCAGGTGTTCCGGGCCGTAGGCGTTGCTGAATGCGATCAGGTCGTCCTCGCTGTCCATCACGACGATGCGGCTGTTGTCCAGCGCCCGGGTCGCGATGTCGCGGCGCGGCAGTTCGGCCAGTTGTCGTTCCACTTCGCGGACCACCTGTTCGGCAAAACCGCGCGACGGCGTCAGCAGAATTGCCTGCGAGTCGCTTCCGTGCTCGGCCTGCGACAGCAGATCGGAAGCCACGAAAGCGGGCACGGCGCCCGAATCGGCCATTACCAGCACTTCGGACGGGCCGGCCGGCATGTCGATCGCCACGGTCGAGGTGCTGACCTGCTGTTTGGCGACGGTGACGTACTGGTTGCCCGGGCCGAAGATCTTATCCGTTTTCGGGATGCTTTCGGTGCCGTAAGCCATCGCCGCGATCGCCTGCGCCCCCCCCGCTTTGAAAATACGGTCTACGCCGGCCAGCGAGGCGGCATAGAGGATCGCCGGGGCGATGTCGCCGTTTTTATCGGGCGGGGTGCAGAGAACGATTTCTTTGCAGCCGGCTACGCGCGCCGGGATCGCCAGCATCAATACGGTCGAGAATAACGGGGCGGAACCTCCGGGGATATAGAGCCCGACGCGCTGGATCGGCACGGCGCGCTGTATGCACTTGACGCCCGGCATCGTTTCCAGTTCGACCGGTTGCGGACGCTGCGCCGCGTGGAACGCTTCGATGTTGCGGGCGGCAGTCGCGATGGCGGCTTTCAGTTCCGGAGAAACGTTCTCCGTTGCCTGTCCGATCTCGTCCGGCGTGACGATGACCGATTTCAGTTCGATCCCGTCGATCTGCCGCGTCAGTTCGAACAGCGCTTTGTCGCCTCCGGCTTTCACCGAGGCGAGGATATCGGCTACCCGCTGTCCGATCACCGAACGGTCGATCTGCGGGCGGCTGAGCAGCGGCCCCCATTCGCGCGGGTCGGGATTTACCAGGATTTCCATTACAAGATCATTTTTTCGAGTGAGAGAACGAGGATGTCTTCTGCGCCGATCGTCTTGAGCTGTTCGATTTTGCTCCACAACTCGCGTTCGTTAATCACGACATGGATCGAACTCCAGCCTTCCTGAGCCAGCGGAAGGATCGTCGGACTCTTCATGCCCGGCAGGATGCGGATCGCCTCGTCGATTTTTTCGTGCGGCAGGTTCAGCAGCACGTACTTCATGCCGCGGCTGCGCTCGACCGATTCGATGCGGAACAGCAATTGCGACAGGATCTGACGTTTCTCTTCCGACAACGATTGGTTGGAGATCATCACCGCTTCCGAGAAGAGCACTTTTTCGACCTCCTTCAGCCCGTTGGTCACCAGCGTGCCGCCGGAGCTGACGATATCGAAGATGGCGTCGGCCATCCCGACCGACGGAGCGATCTCGACCGAGCCGGCGATTTCGTGGATCTCCGCGTTGATCCCGTTTTCCTTGAAAAAACGCGACAGGATGACGGGGTAGGACGTCGCCACCCGTTTGCCGTTGAAATAGCCGATCCCGTCGTACGCGTCGGCTTTCGGGATGGCGAGCGAAATGCGGCATTTGCCGAATCCGAGCTTGTGGGCGATTTTTACGTCGAACCCTTTCTCTTCCACTTCGTTGAGACCGACGATCCCGACGTCGGCGACGCCCATCGAAACGGCCTGCGGAATGTCGTCGTCGCGCAGGTACAGCACTTCGAGCGGAAAATCGTCGCAGCGCGTCAGCAGCTTGCGTTTGCTTTCTTCGATCGATACGCCCGCTTCGGCGAGCAGTTCCACGCTCTCTTCGTTGAGTCGGCCTTTGGCCTGAATGGCAATTCGTAACATATTTTCGTTTTTTAGTTGTTTCGTACCGGATTGAACGATATAAAAAAGAGGCTTCCGTAATCGGGTAAGCCTCTTTCGTGTGATTGAATATCGGTTTCAGTTCATACAAACACGCTGTTGCCTACCGTGACGGACGTAGGTGATGATGATGCACGTGAATGTGGTTAAACTGTGACATATTCCGTTCTTTTATGCCGCAAAGTTAGCTTAAAATTTTAAGAAACAAAACATTTTTCGAAGATTTCGCTGCCGGTAAAGCTCTATTTTCCCGCAGGGCTGTATTTCAGCAGCAGCGATCCCGGCGCTTCGCCGATTTCGAGCGTCAGTCCGTCGGCGAGTTCCTTTCCGGTTTTTGCGGCGATTTTGCCGTCGTTGCCGTTCTGCACGCTGTAAACCTGTTGCGGATCGAGTCCCCTCAGTTTCACGACAGTCGAATCTTGCGGGTTGTCTTTGCGCCGGAACGCAACGACGATGCCCGTGCCGTCCGACGGTTTGTTCAGTTGATAGGCCAGCCATACGTCGTCGCCGGTCAGGTCGCCGAGTCCGGTCAGCGGATAATAATCTTCGTAGAAGTAGGGACGCAGTTCCTTGTATTCGGCGATCACCCGCTGCATGTCGGGAATCGAGCCGCGGATGCTGGTGATCTCCCAGTTGATGACCATCGCGCTGCTGAGGCTCGACCGGAAATTGTAGTCGTCGGTGCCGTAAATGCCGGTGCCGTGCAGCGGCAGGAAGAAGTTCAGCCCGTAAGTGTGGCACTGGTAGCCGTTTACCTCGCCGTACCGGTAGTCGGTGCGCCACAGCGGCGCGCTGCGGCTCATCGTTTCGAGGTCGAGCCGCCGGCCGCCGGCCGCGCAGTTGTCGATCATCAGGCAGGGGAAGCGGTCGAGCAGGTAATCCCAGAATTTATAAAGCCCTTCGACGTGACGGATCTCCTTCATACCGGTGCGGCCCGGTTCGTCGTTGGCTTCCCAGTACGGGCTGATGCCCATGTTGAAGTCCTGCCGGTAGTAGTCGATCCCGTTCTGTTCGAGCAGGTCGCCGATGTATTTGCTCAGCCAGGCGCAGGCTTCCCGGTTGCCGAGGTCGAACAATTGCACCGGATTTTTATCGGAGGACGAGAGCATCCATTCGGGGTGCGTCTTTGCGAGCCAACTGTTGACGATCGCGCGTTCCGGTTCGAACCAGACCATGAACTTCGCCCCGACCCGGTGCGCCGCGTCGGACAGCGGTTTGAGTCCGCGCGGGAAACGGGTGCTGTCGATAATCCAGTTGCCGACGCAGGTCGACCAGTTGCCGCCGGAGAAATCCGGCCCGCCGGAACCTTTGTACCAACCCGCATCGAGCCAGAACACTTCCGGCACGATGCCGAACTGTTTATAGCGGTTGATCAGCGCGACGGCGAACTCTTCGGTCAGGCAGCCGTACTCGTTGCACGGGGCCGGATCGCCCCAGTCGAATCCCGCCGAAAGCGGGTATTCGGCGAATTTGCCGTCGATTTTGCGGGTGTGGTGCGCCAGCATGAAGCGGCGGAAACGGTTGTTGCCGTCCATCGGGTCGTTTCCTTGCCAGAACAGCATACAGATCCGCGGCGTGCGGATCGATTCGCCGGGGCGGAGGTATAGCTTCATTTTTTCCATACCGGAGTTCAGCGTAGCGGCTTTGCCGCTTCGCGACAGGGTAGCGTACCAGCCGCCCGTCCAGCCGATGCCGACGACCACTCCTTTTTTATCCGGCGATTCGAGGTTGAAGAACGGGAAGGCGGTGCGGTCGGAAGACCGGCCGTTTTCCGGAGCCATTCGAATCGAATCTCCTGCGCCGAGTTCGGTCAGGATCGGGCGGAAGTCGGCCCGCGATCCGTAGCTCCCTTCTGCATACAGCAGTTTGAAGTCGCCTTCGTCGGCCGTTTCCATCGTGTAGTCCGCGACGCGTACCAGCTCCAGCGTATCGCTGTTTTCGGAGGACGTATTCGTGAAATTCATCACCCATTCCACGGTATTGAATTCCCGGAACCCGGTCGCATGGCAGTCGGCCCGCAGTCCGGTCGCCGGGTCGAGGTATGAGATCCGGTATTTGACCACCTGCGGATCGTCGCTTTGCTCTTTTTGCATCGTATGCTTCCATTTGCGGATGAATTCGGCCGACGGTTTTCCTCCGTAAACGAACGAGAACGGCGGAACTTTTCCTTTGGCAAACGCAGTCGTAATCCACCGGCCGGCGTCTTCCGGAACGGCGATCCGTTGTTTGACCTGCGCCTGTATGCAAGGAGGCGTTGCCAGTAGTACGGCTGTCAAAGCCGGTAGCAGGACGGCGGTCCTAATCAGCGTAGAGATAGTCATGTTTTATCGTTTGAAGTTAGAGTGCGGCGTTCGCAGCGCGAAGATAGAAAAAAACGGCGGTTTTTACCTGTTTTCTCTTTCCGGAATGCGGTTTCCGAAACAATAGATCATAAAAAGGGTTTCATTCGAACAGTCTTGCAATGTGACGCCGTATTCCCGGATCGTTCCCCGCAGCGTACCGTAGACCGGATCGACAGCGTCGATCCGGATGTCCCGTAAGAAGTCGGTTTCGGGGATTCGGGCCCATTTGTAAAGCGTTTCTTTGGCGCACCAGATTTTACCCGGCAGGTCGCCCTCCGTGCCGAACCGTTGCCGTTCGTCCGGGGAAAGGTATTTCGGAGCGGCTTTCAAAAAGTTCCGGTTACGCAGTTCGATGTCTACCGCGCAGGGAGTCTTTGCGATGATGACCGCAGCGTAACCTTTCGTGTGACTTACGCCGATGTATTCTCCGCTTTTCAGCACCGGCGCTCCGTTCGGATCGTAGCCGGTTTCGGCCTGAGACGTCGTTTCGTGCAGCAGCGCGTGCCATGCCAGCCACTCTTTGCGACGGTTCCCGGTCGTGAGGCGCTCAGAGGCGTAAATGCGCTCTTGCGGGGTGCACAGCGATCTCAATTCGGTTTCGCTTTCGTCGATTTTCCACAGCGCGATCAGCCCGTTCGGCAATTCGGATCGGTAAATCAGAGGCATGGGCGGACGGTTATTCGGGTTCGACGGTGAACAGGTCGCAAAAACCGGCCGGAACGGAAATTTCTCTGCCGCCCTCGATCTCCAGTCCGGAGAACAGGCCGCGCGCGCGGCCTTCGAAGCCGAGCGAAACGGGGCGGGCTTCCGCGCCGGGATTGCGTAGGGCGATGAAATTCAGACGATCCCGTTCGTATAGCGCATCGGCGCGAACGCCTCCCCGGGCGCCCAGCGTCGGCGCGGCATTTCCGGTGCGCAGCACTTCGCCGAGCAGCGCGTCGAAAGCCGCCTTGTTTTTGAAACTGCCTTCGCCGACGTTGGTTCCGCAGTAATACAGGGTTCCGTCGCCGATTTTTTTGCGGACGATGCAGGCCGTTCCGGGGCGGAAAGCCCCGAGCGTGTCGGCATCCGGAGCGTCCAGTTCGGCATAGCGCAGCGCGCCCCAGAGGATGTCCCCGTTTCGCATCGCGACGGGGACGTAGGGCCCTCCCGATACGCCGAAGTCGCGCAATGCTTTGGCGGCGTCTTCGCTCAGGCGGACGTTGACCCCTTCCTGCGTGTCGAGCTTGAGCCGGAACGTGGAGGTGGTATTTTTTTCGCGCAGGTTCCATTTGTCGTCCAGCCCCAGACCGGGCAGCGTGCGGCTGTGCCGGCCCGTGTCGTCGTTATAGCCTCCTGCGTGCGCTTCGACCAGTAGCGTGCCCCCTTTTCGCACCCAGGCGTCGATGGCTTCGGCTTCGCGTTGGGAAAGGTAGTAGCAGTCGGGGAGGATCAGCACGCGGATGCCGTCCAGTCGTTCCAGTCCTTCCGAATTGACGAAGCGGTAACCGTAACTGTTGCGATAGCAGTATTCCGCATAGGCGTTTACGCCGGCGGCCAGCCCGTCGAAATTGCGGAACATGCAGTAGTGGAAAATTTCGTTGCCGGCGCTTTTCCAGATGCCTATTTGCGGGGCTTGCGGGAAAGAGCGCATCAGTTTATCGGAGACGGGGGCCAGTGTCCGGACGAACCGCGAAGCGGCTCGGGTGATCTCGCGGTCGGTTCCGTCGAGCTGCGTGAGACCCCACGCCGGCGCTTCGATGCCCAGCACCTCGGGTCGGTACTGCCAGAAGAGGAATCCTTTGATGCCCAGTCCGATTTGCGGAATGAAGTCGTGCAGCAAATCGTCCATGCCCAGCATGGCCTGATGCGTCGTAATTCCCCCGCCGTTGATATGGCTTTCGACGTTGTAACAGATCTTACCCCGGCCGGCCGACAGCACCTGCGGCGTGAAAAACGGCCCGTTGTTCATCGTGGCGGCGAAAACGTCGCACATTTCGGCTACTGCGAAATCGTCCGTGCAGGTGCTTACCGCATTGAACGGTTGCATCGTGTTGGGGACTACGTGCAGGTAGGCCGCTTGTTCGGGCGCAAGCTCGCGCACCATTTCCAACCGCCATTGAGCTTCGCGGGTCATCGTGTAGCTGTGGAAAAGCCGCCAGTCGATGAAGTCCTTGATCGTTTCCGTGTTGCGGGGCAGTTCGACTTCTTCCCAGTCGTTGTAGCAACGGCCCCAGATCCGGTTGAGGGTTTCGATGTCGCGGTATTTCCGTTGCAGCCAGCCGATGAATTCCGCCCGGCAGTGGTCGCAGTAGCAGACCAGGCGGTCGAGCTGCGCGTCGCGCTGCGGGAACGAAAGTTCCGGTTCGTTCCAGACGTCCCAGAAACGGACTCCTTTGCGGTCGCGGAAATGCAGGATCGCCTGCCGCATGAACGCTTTGCGGGCTTCGAGCGCTCCGGGATGGTTGTAACAGGGGCCCGGGTGGCCGCCGCCCTGACGATGCCCCACCGTATAGGGTTCGATCCTCCGTCCGTCGTTGGCGAGCTGTTTCGCGTCGGGGTATTTTTCATAAAGCCAGACGGGGGCCACGTCGAAAATGGTGTTGAACGTTACTCGCAGTCCGTTTTTTTCGGCGAGGTCTGTCAGACGATCCAGGTCGCCGAAATCGTATTCGTTTTCTCTGCGGTTGTTCCAGCGCCATTGCACCCAGAATTTAACGTCGGTGAATCCCAGTTCTTTCATGCGACTCAGATCCGTTTCCCAGCACTCCGTTTCGGGCGTCGGGGCGCGGTAGTATTGGGCCCCGAACAGGAACGGGTAGCCGTCCGGTACGGTCGCAGCGTTCGGGTGCGAGCGGGCGGACAACGCGCCGGTAAAAAGGTGTGGCAAAAGTAGTAAAAGTGCGAATAGCGGGCGCATGGTTTTTCGGGTTTAGGGTAGGAACACAAAAATAAGTAAAAACGCCGGAATTACAATTGTTCCGGCGTTTGGAGAGGTATTCCGGAAAGTTCCCGGCTAATATTCGTTCCAGCTTTTGATCCGCACGTCTTCTTTGCTCAGCCGGCAGAACGCATTGATGAATGCGCTGGCGAGCCGGGCGTTGGTAATCAGCGGAATGTTGAAGTCGATCGCGCTACGCCGGATCGTGTAGTCGTTGTTCAGTTCGTCCTTCGACAGATTTTTCGGGATATTGACCACCAGATCGATCTTCTTTTCCTTGATATAAGTAAGCGTGTTGGGCTGTTCGTCCTGATCGGGCCAGTGCAGCACCGTGGCGTGTACGCCGTTCGTTTCGAGGAAGACGGCCGTTCCGCGCGTAGCGAAAATGTCGTATCCTTTGGCTTGTAGTGCCTTGGCTGCCGACAGCATGTCCATTTTCGACCGCGAATCGCCGGTCGACAGGAGGATGTTTTTTTTCGGAATCGTATAGCCGACCGACAGCATCGCTTTGAGGATCGCCTCGTGGAAATCTTCGCCGAGGCAGCCCACCTCGCCGGTCGACGCCATCTCGACGCCGAGCACCGGGTCGGCTTTCTGCAACCGCGAGAACGAGAACTGCGGCGCCTTGATACCGACGTAGTCGAGTTCGAACGCCGATTTATGCGGCACTTCGGGATCGACGCCGAGCATCACTTTGGTCGCGATATCGATGAAATTCACCTTCAGCACCTTCGATACGAACGGGAAGCTCCGCGACGCGCGCAGATTGCATTCGATCACCTTGATCTCGTTGTCCTTGGCCATCAACTGCATGTTGAACGGCCCGGATATGTTCAGCATCCGCGCCACTTCGCGGGCGATCTTCTTGATCCGCCGCATCGTTTCGACGTACATTTTCTGCGGCGGGAAAACCATCGTCGCGTCGCCCGAATGCACGCCGGCGAATTCGACGTGCTCGGAGATCGCGTAGATCAGCATTTCGCCGTTTTTCGCCACCGCGTCGATTTCGATTTCCTTGGCATGTTCGATGAATTCGGTCACCACCACCGGGTATTGTTTCGACACGTTGGTCGCCAGGGTCAAAAAGTGTTCGAGTTCTTCGCGGTTCGACACGACGTTCATCGCGGCGCCGGAGAGCACGTAGCTCGGCCGGATCAGCACCGGGAAGCCCACTTCGTCGACGAAACGGTAGATGTCGTCCATCGTGGTCAGTTCCCTCCATCGCGGCTGGTCGACGCCGATCCTGTCGAGCATCGCCGAAAATTTGTGGCGGTCTTCGGCGTGGTCGATGTCTTCGGCCGAAGTGCCGAGGATCGGGACGTGCTCATTCTGCAACCGCAGGGCCAGGTTGTTCGGGATCTGTCCGCCGGTCGAGACGATCACGCCTTTGGGCGTTTCGAGGTCGGTGATGTCGAGCACCCGTTCGAGCGTCAGCTCGTCGAAGTAGAGGCGGTCGCAGGTATCGTAGTCGGTCGAAACGGTTTCGGGATTGTAGTTGATCATTACCGAACGCAGCCCCTGCCGGCGGATCGTGTTCAGCGCATTGACGCTACACCAGTCGAATTCCACCGAGCTGCCGATCCGGTAGGCCCCCGATCCGAGCACGATCACCGAACGCTTGTCGTGCGCGAATTCGATGTCGTGCGACGTGCCGTTGTACGTGACGTACAGGTAGTTGGTCATCGCCGGGTATTCGGCCGCCAGCGTGTCGATCTGCTTGACGTACGGCGTGATGCCGCGCATTTTCCTGTATTTGCGGATCGTCAGCATATCGGCCTCGATGTTTTTTGCGGTACTTTTGCTCACCATGCGCGCTAACTGAAAGTCCGAAAAACCGCGCTGCTTAGCCTCCAGCAACAGGTCGTCCGGCACGTTGGCGATGTTATTGTGCTGCTCCAGTTCGTTTTCGATCCGGATGATGTTTTCGAGTTTTTCGAGAAACCAGCGGTCGATCCGGGTCAGTTCGTGGATGCGTTCGACGGTGTATCCCTTTTTCAGCGCATGAGCGATCACGAAGATCCGTTTGTCGGTCGGATGGCTCAGCGCGGCGTCGATGTCGTTCACTTCGAACTCTTTGTTCGCGACGAAACCGTGCATACCTTGTCCGATCATCCGCAACCCTTTCTGGATTACTTCTTCGAAGTTGCGGCCGATGGCCATCACTTCGCCGACCGATTTCATGCTCGAACCCAACTCGCGCGAAACGCCTTTGAACTTGCCGAGGTCCCAGCGCGGGATTTTGCAAACGATGTAGTCGAGCGCCGGTTCGAAGCAGGCGGTCGTGCTCTTGGTGACGTTGTTTTTCAGCTCGTGCAGGCCGTATCCGAGGCCCAATTTCGCGGCGATGAAAGCCAGCGGATAACCGGTCGCTTTGGACGCCAGCGCCGACGAACGGCTCAGCCGGGCGTTCACCTCGATCACGCGGTAGTCTTCCGAGTGCGGGTCGAGGGCGTATTGCACATTGCATTCGCCGACGATCCCGATGTGCCGGATGATTTGGATCGCCAGTTTTCGCAGTTTATGGTATTCCGCATTGGAAAGCGTCTGCGACGGGGCCACAACGATGCTTTCGCCGGTATGGATGCCCAGCGGGTCGAAGTTCTCCATATTGCAGACCGTGATGCAGTTGTCGTAGCGGTCGCGCACGACCTCGTATTCGACCTCTTTCCAGCCTTTCAGCGATTTTTCGACCAGAATTTGCGGCGAGTACGAAAACGCTTTGTTCGCCAACGCGTCCAGTTCCTCGTCGTTGTCGCAGAAACCCGATCCGAGGCCGCCGAGCGTATAGGCCGCGCGGATAATCACCGGATAACCCAACTCGTGCGCCACCCGTTTGGCTTCGGAAACGGATGTTACCGCTTCGCTTTTGATCGTCCGGACGTCGATTTCGTCGAGTTTTTCGACGAATTTCTCGCGGTCTTCGGTGTCGATGATCGCCTGCACGGGAGTGCCCAGCACGCGTACGCCGTATTTTTCCAATACGCCGCTTTGGTAGAGCTTGACGCCGCAGTTCAGCGCCGTCTGGCCGCCGAAGGCGAGCAGGATGCCCTGCGGCCGCTCCTTTTTGATAACCTCTTCGACGTATTCGGGCGTCACCGGTAGCAAGTACACCTTGTCGGCGATGTTTTCCGACGTCTGGATCGTCGCGATGTTCGGGTTGATCAGCACCGTGTAAACTCCCTCCTCTTTGAGCGCTTTGAGCGCCTGCGAACCCGAGTAGTCGAACTCCCCGGCTTCTCCGATCTTGAGTGCTCCCGAACCCAGCAGGATCACTTTTTCCACTTTATCTATCGTTTGCATTTTTCGATGTTTTGGATGAACTGGTCGAACAGAAATTCGGTGTCTACCGGCCCTCCGGAGGCTTCCGGATGGAACTGTACCGAGAAGAACGGCTTGCTTTTGTGGCGGATGCCTTCGCTGGTGCCGTCGTTGAGGTTTACGAAATAGGGTTCCCATTCGGGATTGAGCGTGGCGGTGTCCACGGCGTAACCGTGGTTCTGCGACGTGATGACGGCACGGTTCGTACCGACCATCAGCGCCGGCTGGTTATGGCTGCGGTGTCCGTATTTCAGTTTGAAGGTGGTCGCTCCGGCGGCGATCGACAGCAGTTGGTTGCCCAGGCAGATGCCGAAGATCGGCTTGCCGAGCGCAATCGCCTTTTTGATGTTGGCGACCGTGGCCCCGCATTGCTGCGGGTCTCCGGGGCCGTTCGACAGCATCACCCCGTCGTATTCGAGTTGCGTGAAATCGTAGTCCCACGGTACGCGGATCACCGTCGCGTCGCGGTCGCACAGGCAGCGGATGATGTTGTACTTGCAACCGCAGTCGACCAGTACGATCCGGTGCCGACCGTTACCGTAAGTCTGCGCCTGTTTCGTGCTGACCTGCGCGACGAGATTTTCGCGGTTCGGATCGACGAACTGCTCCGGCTCGGGCGTTCCTTCTACGAGCACCTTGCCGAGCATCACGCCGCGTTCGCGGATGATCTTGGTGATCTGCCGCGTATCGACGCCGCAAACGGCCGGAACGTCGTTGTCGGCGAGCCATTTGCCGAGGCTTTCGACCGCGTTCCAATGGCTGTACTCGAACGAGTAGTCGGAGATGACCAGACCCCGGATGTGGATACGGTTCGATTCGAAGAATCGGAGCATCCCGTTTTCTTCGGTAAACTGCGGAACGCCGTAATTGCCCACCAGCGGGTAGGTAATCACCAGAATCTGGCCGCTGTACGAGGGATCTGTTAAACTTTCGGGATATCCGGTCATCGCGGTATTGAAAACGACTTCTCCGGGAACGGAGGTTGCGGCGCCGAACGAGTACCCTTTGAATAGGGTTCCGTCTTCCAGAACGAGACGGGCGGTTTTTTTGTCAGACATTCTATATCAGTAAGTTATGAATTTTCGTAAACTTGCTGAAACGGTCTTCTCTTCAGAATAGTTTCTGAACTGCAAAAGTACGGATAGATTTTCGATTGTGCAAACCGATGCGGAAAAAGTTTTTCGGGAAGAGGTCGTTTTTTTGTCGTGCCGGATTTTTTATCGTGACCGGGGTATTCCGGAGCGAGTATGAAACGTTTCGGTGCAATCCGGTAAAATAATCGTATCTTTGCAGACGCGTCCCGAAGTCCGAAAATGTAAATTCAATCGCCGTAAGATGTTGACCAAAGCCGAAATCGCTTTTATTCGTTCGCTGTCTTCACGCAGGGAGCGCGCCGCCTCGGGGCTGTTCGTGGCCGAAGGGGAGAAATCGGTGCGCGAAATGCTCGCCTCTTCTTTTCCGGTGCGTCGGGTTCTTGCCGTCGGGGACGGTGCGGAATGGTTGCCGTTGCGGGCCGATACCGAACTGGTGCGGGTCTCCCCGAAAGAGATGGAGCGTATCAGTATGCTGAAAACGCCTGCCGGCGTGCTCGCCCTGGTCGAAATTCCGCATTACGCGCAGCCGGAACGTTTCGGGGACGGTGCGCTCGTGCTGGCTCTGGACGACGTGCAGGATCCGGGTAATATGGGGACGATCGTCCGGCTGGCCGACTGGTTCGGTATCCGAGATATCGTCTGTTCGGAAGCGACGGCCGATTGTTTCAATCCGAAGGTAGTGCAGGCGACGATGGGCGCGATTACGCGCGTGCGGGTGCATTACCTGCCGCTGTCCGGTCTGCTGGAGAAGGCGCTGTCGGACGGCATTCCGGTCTACGGCACTTTCCTGGACGGGGACGACATCTACGGCGCGGAGCTCTCTGCGGACGGGATTCTGGTGATGGGAAACGAGGGGAAAGGAATCGGCCCGGATGTGGAAAAATGCGTGTCCCGCCGCCTGTACATTCCGTCTTATCCCGGCGGAACGGCTACTTCCGAGTCGTTGAACGTCGCCGTGGCTACGGCCGTGGCCTGCGCCGAATTCCGCCGCAGGTTGCGTTGATCAGAGCAGTCCGATCCTGTTCAGGAACAGGATGGCGATCACGACCGGAATTACGAATTTTATCAGGAAACGGATCAGCGGAAAAATCTTTACGCCGTATTGCAGGTTGCTGGTAAATTCGTTCCTGAATTTTACGGGGGAAAATACCCAGCCGGTGAACAGGACGATCAGCAGGCCGCCCAGCGGCATCAGCACGTTCGACGACAGTTGGTCGCATAGATCGAAAAGATTCATGCCCGCGACCGAGAGTTTCGAACCGGGCATCATCGACAGCGCGCACAGCGATCCGGTGACCGTGATGGCCGATGCGGTGTAGAAAATAGCCCGCTTGCGGCTGAGGCGCAACTCTTCGGTCATGTATAGCACGATGACTTCCAACAGCGAAATCGACGAGGTGATGGCTGCGACGAACAACAGGAAAAAGAAGACGACGGAGATGATATAGCCGCCGGTCATCTGGGCGAAGACGTTCGGCAGCGTCAGGAAAACCAGCTCCGGTCCGGAAGTGGGGCTGATGCCGAACGAAAAGACGGCCGGGAAGATGGCCAGTCCCGACAGGATCGCCACCGTGATATCCGAAAAGGCCACCATGGCTCCCACGCGGGGCATATTCTCATTTTTGCGTAGGTACGATCCGTAGGTGATCATCGCGCCCATGCCGAGGCTCATCGAGAAAAACGACTGTCCGAGCGCCTGTAAGACGGTCGTGCCGGTGATTTTCGAAAAGTCGGGCTTCAGCAGGAATTCGATGCCGGCCTGCGCGCCGTCGAGGGTCAGCGAGTTGACGGCCATGCCGAGCAGCAGTACGAACAGCATCGGCATCAGGATTTTCGTATAGCGTTCGATCCCTTTTTCGACTCCGGACAGAACGATTCCCGCCGATGCGACCGTAAACAGAAAGGTCCAGATCACCGGCTTCCATCCGCTGGCGACGAATCCGTTGAAGCTGTCGCGGATTTGGTCGGCGCTCTGCCCGTTGAACTGGTTGAAAACGGATTCCTTCAGGAATTCGAACGCCCAGCCGGCGATTACGCAGTAGAACGACAGGATCACGAAGGCCGTGAGGATTCCCATGTAACCGACCAGTTTCCATTTCGATCCGGGAGCCAGTTTGTTGAAAGCCCGCATCGGGTTGCGGCGGGTCGAACGGCCGATGCTGAATTCGGACAGCATGATCGGAATCGAGATTAGAAAGCTGGTTGCCAGGTAGATCAGAATGAATGCGGCGCCGCCGTTCTCGCCGGCCACATACGGGAATCGCCAGATGTTTCCGAGCCCGATGACCGAACCTCCGACCGCTGCGACGGTTCCGAACCTGCTGCCGAATGATCCTCTTTTTGCCATGCCGAATAGTTGTCGTTTTGAAAATAATTAAACAAAGTTATTATTTTTAACGGAATTCGCGTAAAAATATTCGGTGTATTCGTACGCGGCCGGGGCGGCGGCAAAATTCCGATTGTTTGTTACCTTTGCGGCAAATATCCGTCCAAAAGCGATGAGAACGATCGAACTGCTGGCTCCGGCCAAAAATTACGAATACGGATGCGCCGCCGTCGATTGCGGCGCCGACGCGCTGTACGTCGGTGCGCCCGGTTTCGGCGCGCGGGTCGATGCGGCCGTTTCGGTCGGCGACATCGCGCGGTTGTGCGACTATGCGCACCGTTTCGGCGTGCGGGTGTTCGTGACGATGAATACGTTGGTTTTTGCCGACGAACTGCGCGAGGCCGAACGCATCGCCCGCGAAGTATGCCGCGCGGGCGCCGATGCGCTGATCGTGCAGGATACGGCTTTTCTGCGGATGGATCTTCCGCCGGTCGAGTTGCACGCCTCGACGCAGATGTGTACGATGACTCCCGACCGGGCGCGGTTTTGGAGCGACGCCGGTTTTTCGAGGATCATTCTCGAGCGCGCTGCGACCCTGGCGGAGATACGCGGGATTGCCGACGCGGTTCCGGACACCGGGATCGAGGCGTTCGTGCACGGGGCGATTTGCGTCGCGTACAGCGGGCAGTGCTACCTGAGCCGTTCGATGTCGCCGCGCAGCGGCAACCGCGGAGCCTGCTTGCAGGCGTGCCGGCTGCCGTACGATTTGGTGGACGAAAACGGAAAGCGGCTGATGAGCGGGAAGCACCTGCTGTCGCTGCGCGACCTGAATCTTTCGCAGCATCTGGACGACATGGCGAACGCGGGCGTTTCGTCGTTCAAGATCGAAGGACGGTTGAAGGATATCAATTATGTGCGTAATGTCGTCGGCTGGTATCGCAACCGGCTGGACGGACTGATCGCCGGACGCAGCGACTTGCGGAGGGCGTCGCAGGGAGTGAGCGCGCTGGATTTTTCGCCCGACCCCCGGAAGAGTTTTTCGCGCGGCGCGACTTCTTACTATATAAACGGCGCGTCGCGCGGCGCGGCGTCGTTCGATACGCCCAAATCGTTCGGCGAGCCGGTCGGGAAGGCAACCCGCGTTGCGCGGGATTTTGTGGAAGGCGCCGGTCTCGGGATGCTGGCGGCGGGCGACGGCGTTTGCTTTGCGGGGCCGGACGGCGGTCTGGTCGGAACCCATGTCAATCGCGTGGAAGGCGACCGGATTTTTTTGAACCGTCCGGGCGGTATCCGAGCGGGAACCGCTTTGTTCCGTAATTACGACCGCCGGTTCGTCGCGGCTCTGAACCGGGCCCGGACGCGGCGGCGGATTCAGGTTGCGGCATGCGTGTCGGTCGGGCCGCAACGGTTGGCGCTGACGTTGGACGACGGCCGGGTGTCGGCCGGGTGCTCCGTCGACGGCGATTTTGCCGCAGCGCACAACCCGTCGCAGGCCGAAGAGACGATACGGATGCAGATTTCGAAGACGGGGGACACGATCTATGCGGTTTCCGGCGTAGAGATTCGTTGCGACGAGCCGCGTTTCGTGCCGGTCGCCGTGTTGAATGCCCTGCGTCGGACATGCATCGAAAAGTTGGACGGAAACCGGAGCGCCGCATATCCGGGACCGGTTCGCCGGCCGGAGAACCGGCAGGCCGTTTTCCCGCAAACGGCGCTGACGGGCGCGGACAACGTGACCAATCCGCTGGCCGAACGTTTTTACCGCGAACACGGCGTCGAGACCGTCGAAGCGGGATACGATCTGAACGACCGTTTCGACGGCGTGCGGGTGATGCGGATGCGTTACTGCCTGCGCCGCGAGATCGGGCAGTGCCTGTGCGAACGTCCGGATTACCGCGGCCGGCTTTTTATCGAAACCGGGCGTAACCGTTACGAATTGATGTTTGACTGCAAGCGTTGCGAGATGAGCGTTGTCTGCCGCAACCGAACCGAATAATCCGAAAATTATGCTGAAATCCGATTTGCTGACTCCTGCCTGCTGGAACGATTACGAGTTGCTCGACAGCGGAAATTTCGAAAAACTGGAGCGTTTCGGCCGCTACGTAGTGGCCCGGCCGGAGCCGCAGGCGTTGTGGAACCGTTCGCTGAGCGATGCCGAATGGCGGCAGCGCGCCGACGCCGTGTTCCGCAAGGACAGGCGCAGCGAAGATCGCGGCGAGTGGGTGTGCAAACCGGGGATGCCGGGACAGTGGTTCGTCGAATATGGCGGCGAAGCGATGCGGTTGCGGATGCGGCTCGGGCTCACGTCGTTCAAACATGTGGGAATTTTTCCCGAACAGGCCGAAAATTGGGATTATATATACCGGCAGGTGCGGCGCGTCGGGACTGGGGCGCGGGTGTTGAACCTGTTCGCCTATACCGGCGGAGCCTCGCTGGCCGCGCGGGCGGCCGGAGCCGAGGTGACGCATGTCGATTCGGTGAAACCGGTGGTCGGGTGGGCGCGCGAGAACATGGAGGCGTCCGGGTTGGACGGCGTCCGCTGGATCGTCGACGATGCGCTGAAATTCGTGCGCCGCGAAGTGAAGCGAGGCAAAACCTACCACGGCATCGTTCTCGATCCGCCGGCTTACGGGCGCGGCGCGGACGGGGAAAAGTGGGTGCTCGAAGAACATATCAACGAAATGCTTTCGCTGTGCGGGGAATTGCTCGAACCGCAGAACGGCTTTCTGGTGTTGAATCTCTATTCGATGGGGTTGTCGGCGTTGCTGGCCCGCAGCGCGGTGCGTCAGTTGGTCGGGGCGTGCTCTGCGGAGCAGTTCGGCGAACTCTATTTCACCGATCCGTTCGGCAAGGCGTTACCGCTGGGGGTGTATTACCGGTGTGCCCGGTAGACCGATCGGGGTTTTGACCGGCTCTTTTTTCGGAAGTCCTTGCTCCCGGTGCCGTTTAGCCCAGAGCTGGTACGAATTGATGAGGTTCTGCCAGATGACATATGCGGCCGGACCGACCGAAGCGATCGGCGTCAGGTAAGTCTGTGCCATCCAGATCGCCAGGATCGTATTCTTCTGTCCGAGGCCCTGTGCGCCGGCGATCTTGTTGCGATAGCGGCGTCCGATGCGGCGTCCGGCCAGGAACTGGGCGCAGCAGACCGCGAGCGCCAGCAGCGCCATCCAGATTTCATTGACATAGTTCGACGCATCCTGTTTCATGAGAAAGGCGACCGTGTTGCCCATCACGATGGTCAGCGCTACGGCCCACAGGTAGAACGAGATCTGCTGGCGTTCGCGCAGTTGCCGGTGTATGCGGGGCGCGAAGCGTTTCAGCAGCACGGCGATTACGAACGGCAGGATCAGCAGCGGGATCATTTGCCGGCAGACGATCCCGAACGACTCGAAGAACGGCAGCGCGGTCTGCGAGCCGATCAGCGAGAAGACCAGCGGCGATAGCGTGGCGACCGTCAGGTTGCTCAGCAGCGTGTAAGTCGCCAGCACGGCGATGTTTCCGCCGAGCATACCGGTGATTACGGCCGCCGAAGTGGCGGTCGGAGCCATCACGCAGATGAAAGTGCCCTGGGCCAGCAGCGGATCGAACAGCGCGATGATCCCGAACAGCGCGAGACTCCCGAGTATCTGAATCCCCAGCAGGATCACGTGCAGCCGCGTGATGCGCATGTCGTCGAACGACAGCTTGCAATAGGGCACCAGCAACATCAGGAAAATCAGGTAGGGGGTCAGGAAAGAGAGCGACGAGACGAACGGATAGAATACGCCGCCTACGATCATGGCGATCGGAAGCATCCAGTTTTTGAATTGCTGCAGGATTACGTGATTCAGATAGTCGACCATACGCCCGGATTTATCATTCCCTCCGGTGCAAAGTAACGGAGTATTGTCGTGAAATCAAAGGCTTTTTTTAATTTTTTAACAATGTCTCCGGGGGCGGTTTCGGTCGGATTTATGGCACGGATGGTACGGAATTTGTATTATATGAGGTTTCGGGGAAATGCGATTCGGAGTTTCGGGACAAGTTTGATTCCCAAAAGACCTTTCCGTCCGTGCGCGCTTTTCTACCTTTGAACCGATGATTATGGAAGCAAAGCGCAATATCGTATTTTCGGCAGCGGTCTGGGTCGCTTATGTGCTGGTATTCGCCGTGCAGAAGCCGTTTTTTCTATTTTACAACCGCGACGTGTGGACGGAGATGTCCGCCTTCGATTGGGGTCAGGCATTCGTGTCCGGGCTGTTGTTCGACGTGTTGTTGGCGGCCTGTTTCGCGCTCTTTCCGGTGCTGCTGACTTTCTTGCGTTCGAGACTGTCGGAACGAGCGGCCGAAGGCGTGTTGCGTGTCTATTTTCTCGGGACGGCATTGTATATAGCCGCCGTTTTCGCTTTTTCGGGAGTGCTTTTCGAATCGACGATTCTGAAAACGGTGCTTTTCATAGGCTATGCCGCCGCGATCGTCGGGTTGTGTTGGGAGAAGGTCGTTCCGTTGTTCGGCCGCATCGGGGCGCGTCGCCGGACGGAACGCCGCGTATCGCTGCTGCTGGCCGGTATGCTGCTGTTCTTTTTCGGAGGAGTCGCATTCGGAAACCGGAGTCTTTCGGAGCATTACGCTTCCCGGCCCGGTCTGTATCACCTGCACATCAATCCTTACTACCAGCAGATCGCTTTTTGGGATTAATTCCGTCCGCTCCGGAAACGTTTCGCGGGATGGCCGCTACTTTCCGGATTCGCCGGCCGGTTCCGCAGAAGCGTTTTTTTTCGATTTCTGTTGTCTTTTCAAAGCTTTTCGTTCGCGGATCCGCTCGATCCGGTTGCGCATGTTGCGGATCAGATCGGCGAACGTGTCGAAGCTTTGCCGGTACGAGATGCCGATCCCGCTTTCCTGAAGGCCCTGGTTCTCGTCGAACCGGTCGATCGTGCGCGTGAAGGCCTTGACCTTGAAATTACCGGCCTCGTCGAGCAGCAGGCTCAGCGTTACGTCGCCCGTCAGGCTGTTGGCGGTACGCTTGTTCATCTGTACGCCGTTGCCGGTGTCGTAACTGACGTCGCCTTCGACGATCAGCTTGTCTTTGATCAGTTCCCCGTAAAATTCGGTGCCGAATTCGTCCGAAGTTTCCTCGCTTTTCGGGCGGTATTTCGGCGCCAGTCGGAAACGGTCGGTCGAGAGCAGGCTGCTCAATTGGTTCGACAGGAAGTCGATGCCGGTCACGGTCGCGCCCATGGCGCCGATGTTCAGGTTCTGGTTCGTGTACGAATTGTCGGCATAGAAACTCTGCGTGGCCAGCAGCCACAGGAATTGGGTCGACATCATCTCCTGCGTATTCATCGAGTTCAGGATAACGCTTTGGGTTTCCGGGTCGGCGTTCGGGACGGTCACATCGAACGTGATAGCCGGTTGCGTCAGCCGTTCGGACAGCCGGATGATGCAGTCCACCGGGACGTTGCGCCGAGAGTTCTGCTCCCCGGCCCCGAGCAGCGGGGCCAGCGAGGCCTTCAGCTTGTAGACGGCCGTGATGTCGACCAGCGCGTTGACCGGATCGCCCGTCCACTGGATGTGGCTGCCGTCTTCGATGGCAAACGTGCGCGTAGCGAAATTCTTCAGCGAAAAACGGTAGCTGCCGTCCGTGATGTCGTAGTCGCCGTAGATCGTGAAATCTTTGTTCCGCGGATTGACGTGTAGGTTGATCGTGCCGTTGCCGCGTCCTTTGAGCAGGTTGTCGCCGGCTTGGTCGAGGGTTAGTTGCATTTCGACGTTCGGCTTGACGTTCAGCGCCATCTTGATGTCCATGTTCGACGGCAGGCTGTCCATCCGGCGCATCCTGCGCGCGAGGGCCTGCCGCAACCGGTTCGTGCTGTTCGCTTTTTCCAGACTGTCCCGGATGGCTTTTTGACGCGGGTCTTCGAAGACGATGAAGTCGGCGGCGGAGATATCCGCGCTGTTGCCCAGGGGCATGTAAAAATGCGAGTTGTCGGCGGTCGTCGCGACGATGTTCATGTTGACGCCGTTTTTATTGCCTTGGATCGTGGCGTTGCCCGACGCGAAGATCGTTCCGTAGAAAAGGTCGTTCTGCTGTTCGGTCGTTTGCAGTACGAGCGTGTTCTGCGGCCGCACGTGTATGTCGTAGGCCAGGTTGCGCAGGTTCCGGAAGTCGAATTTCATGTCGAATCCGGCGCGGTTTCCCCGGGGATCGGTCAGTTCGGCCGGCTGCAGGGTCATCACGTTGTCGGCTACGTCGATCGTGCCGCCGGTCAGGGCGTAGGGAACGTTCGTATAATCGACCGTCGTTTCGAAACGTTCGACGCGGATGGCGCCGTTCAGAACGGGTTGGAGGTTTCTGCTGCTCAGCGTCAGCCGGGCGCTGGCCTCTCCCTGCGTTTCGCGCAGCACGCCTTTCAGCACCGGAGCGAGCAGTGCCATGTCGATTTTCCGGATGTTCATTTCCGCGCCGTAACGGCGTTCGGTCGGGGAGTAGAAACCGGCCACGATGTTGTCGCCCAGTTTGCGGTCGGACAGCCTGAAACGGGCCCGTTTCGACTGAAAATCCCAGAGGCAGTTGAACTTCGTGTCTCGCCACGGGATTTGGTTGACGCGGATGCTGTCGAAATCGATGTCTGCGTTCAGCACTCCTTCGCCGTATGCAGCGATCAGGTCTGCAGAGCCGTTGGTGTATCCTTCGAACAGGTAGCCCCGGCTCGAAGTGATCTGCGACAACGGCTTCAGGTCGAAGTGTTGCAGGCTCAGCCGAAGGGTGTCCTGGTTACTGCGGGAGGCCGTGCCGTTGACCGAGAGGCGTTGCGGGCCGTTTTCGATCCGGAAGTTGTCTACGACGACCCGCGTGGAGTCGTAGACGATCTGCCGGGCGCCGATTCGCCAGGTCTGGTTGCCGGTCGTGAGCGTGGAAGGATAAAAGTTGATTTTGATCTGCGGAACGCCCGTTTCCGGATTGACCGACAGCGCGGAAGTGGTGCTGAGCATCGCGTAGGTGCCGTTTGCGGTGTTGTTGAACCGCATGGCCAGGTTGACCCGGTTCTCTTTGGCCCCGCCGATGACCGAAAAGTTGGGCATGTACAGGTTTTTGGCCAGCAGGTCGTTCGCCGTTACGAACATCGAGATCGAGTCGCCCTGGTTACGGGCGGACGCCTTCAGGTTCGAGACGAAGAACTGTTCGTTCTCGATGAGTTCCGAGTTCAGCGTCAGCGAGAAGACGTCGCTTTCGGGGTTGAACAGAAAGGCCAGCGTGGTTCCCTGGGCGACTTGCAGGCCAGGAATGAAGATGCCCGCCACGTTGTTGGCTTCTTTTACATTGACGTTCAGCAGGTAGTAGTTGTCGATGCTGGAAGCCCCGTCGGCCGGCGGAATCGTTTCCCGCTCCTGCCCGTCGTGTTCCGAGATGGACGGAAGGTAGGATATCAGCGTGTTTTTGAAGTAAGAAAACATTTTGTTGTAGCTGAGCCTGCCTTTCAGTTCCGCATCGGCGAACGACGAATAGAAACCCAGCAGTTTCCGGTTGCCGTGGTTGTCGGCCAGCATACGGATCCGTCCGGTTTTGACGGTGTCGATGTGGTTGATGTAAGTCATGTCGTCGATCTCGATCGTGCCGTTCAGCTCGTCGAGCCCTATGCCCGAGCCTTGCGCCGTCAGATTGCCCCGCACCACCGAAACTGTGTCCCGCCGGTTGAAATTCAGTTTGTACAGGTCGGCGTTATGCAGGGCCAGATTGAAATTGTAGGCCGGCAGCGAATCGTTGAAGTTCAGTTTGCCATCGAAATCGAACGCGATGTTCGGGTCGGTCGAGACGATGGCGCCGGTGTACTCCTTGTTCTCGAATTCCCCGTTCAGGACGATGTCGTTGTACGCGTATCCGTTGTATTCGAGCAGCGGAATCTGCGCCTGCGCTTTCATCCGCAGCGCGCTGCCGAGCTGTCCCGTCACGTCGGCTTTCAGCGCGATGCGGTCGAGTTTCGGGATGCCGAGCAGCGAGCCGATCCGGAAATCGTTCGTATTCAGCGTCCCGTTGAAACCGGTCGCGCGTTGCGTGGACTGAAGCGGCTTGATATTCAGTTTCAGGTCGGCGCTTCCCAGTTCGCATTGCAGCCGGCCGTCGGCTGCGAAGTCGCTGAATAGACCGTCGAAATGGCCCGTAAATGCGATTCGCCCCATTTTTTCGAGCGTGGCGTAATTCTTTTCGACCGATTTCCGGGCGATGTCCTGCACAATGTCGGCGATGTCGGCGGCCTCGGTACGCAGTTCCTGCACGTCGAACGAGAAATGGGTGCGGTTCACGTCCGGCAGCCCGGTCATGCGGAATTTTACGTCGACCCGCGTGTTTCTCGTTTCGACCGGCCCCACGCTCCCTCTCATGTTCGAGACCGGCCCTTCCACTTGTCCCGAAGCATTGCGGAAGACGGTTTGCCAGTTGCGCAGTCCCTGGGCGAAGTAGGCGATGGTCTGGAAGCTAACGGTCGAGGCGGTAAATTCGGAACGGATATTCACTTTATTCAGGAAATCGTTATACCCTTTCCACGTGTCGTAGTCGAAATAGAGATAGGCCATCCGTACGTCCGATTCGGCGGTCTTTAGCCGGAAATCGTCGAAGTGCATACCCGATCCGGAGATCCGGAAATGCCGCGTCGACAGGTTTTCGATGTGCAGCCCGCAGCACTCCCGCAGCGTCAGCGAGTCGATCGCGAGGTTCACGCTGTCGTCTGCGACCGATACGTTCCGTACGAGAAGTTTGAAATTCCGAACATCCAGATCCGTAAAGTTGACGCCGTACTCTTTCGGGCGGACGTCGAATTTCCGGTGGCGGAAATTCATGTCCCGGATCGTTGCCGAAGACGCCGTCAGCCGGAATCCTTTTTTCTTTTGTTTCTTCTCTTTCTTGAATTTCAGCAGGATCTGTTTCAGGTTGCTCGTCCGCGAACTGTCCTGCATCAAGTTGAACCGCACTCCGTCCAGTTCGACGTCCCCGAGCCGCACGGCTCCCGTGAAAACGTTCAGACTGCCCAGCGGGACGACGACGTTGCGCGCATAGAACAGCGTGTCTCCGTGGTAGTCCTCTACGTAAAGGCCTTCCAGCGACAGCCGGTTGAACAGTCGGAAACGCACCTTTTCGACCGAGAACTCGGTTTGGGCTTTTTCGCTGAGCATTTTCAGGCCTTGCCCGACGATCAGGTTCTGCACCGATTGCATGTGCAGCAGCAGCGTGACGGCGACCGGCAAAAATATTACAAGCAGGATCACCGCCGACACGAAAGATCGTATTATTTTTATAACTTTGCCCATTCGGAAGCTGCGTGCGGTATTCTGTTGGTTTTCAATCGGAGCCGCTCTGCGTTACGGCGCTTCGCATGTCTCTCTGAAAAGAACTACAAGTTTACTAAATTTATTATAAATAATAAAGCCAAAATGGATATTACGATCTTGGGTATCGAATCTTCGTGCGACGATACTTCCGCCGCGGTGATTCGGGGCCGGACGCTGTTGTCGAACGTTATTGCCAGTCAGGACGTTCACCGCAAGTACGGCGGCGTGATCCCGGAGCTGGCGTCGCGGGCGCATCAGCAGAACATCATTCCGGTGGTCGATACGGCGATCAGGGAGGCCGGCATCGAACTGAAGGATCTGGACGGGATCGCTTTTACCCGCGGGCCGGGATTGCTCGGCTCGTTGATGGTCGGGGTTTCGTTCGCCAAGGGGCTGTCGCTGTCGCTGGATATTCCGATGATGGACGTCAATCACCTGCAAGGGCACATTTCGTCCCATTTCATCGATCTGCCCGACCGGCAGTTGGCGCATCCGCGATTCCCGTTCCTGTGTCTGCTGGTGTCGGGCGGTCATTCGCAGATCGTGTTGGTAAAGGATTACGGCGAGATGGAGATCGTCGGCACGACGATCGACGATGCCGCCGGGGAAGCTTTCGACAAATGCGCCAAGGTGATGGGACTGCCGTATCCGGGCGGCCCGGTAATCGACAAACTGGCTAAGGAAGGGGACCCGAAACGGTTCAAATTCGCGAAGCCGTCGGTAGACGGGTTCAATTACAGCTTCAGCGGGCTGAAAACGTCGTTCCTCTATTTTCTGCGCGACGAGATGCGCGAGAACCCGAATTTTATCGGGGAGAACAAAGCCGATCTGTGCGCTTCGCTGCAATCGACGATCATCGAGATTCTGTTGAACAAGCTGGTACGGGCGGCCAGGCATTACGACATACGCGACATCGCGATCGCCGGCGGCGTTTCGGCCAATTCGGGCCTGCGCCGTGCGATTGTCGAGGAGGGCGTCCGTCGCGGCTGGAATACGTTTCTTCCCGAGTTCAAATTTACGACCGACAACGCGGCGATGATCGCCGTCACCGGGTATTTCAAATACCAGCGCGGCGAGTTCGCCCCGATGGACGTTGTCCCCGTGGCGCGGATCAGCCGGATGTGACGGGATCGATTCATTCCGGAGTCCATACGAAAGGGTCGGTATTTTTGCCGATTCTTTTTTTATTTATTTTTCATTCTTTTGTGTAAAAGAATACGTGTGTTATATCTATATATATATCAAAAACCGATGAAAAGTAAAAGAATTATTAAAATCAGTTTGGCTTTGGCCATTGTAGTAGGAGCATATATTTATATTGATCGGAGTCAGTGTAAATCTATGGATTTGTTATTTCAAGCCAATCTTGAAGCATTGGCAGGGGATGAATCGTCGGAACCTGTACAAATTCCTTGTAGTGCCCAAAAAAAGAGTAAATGCAGTTTTTCTGCTAAAGATGTGGAGGGAAATACACATTCTTATACGTGGAAAGATTATAAACATATCTAATTTCCAGATATGTCGTGTTGCCGATATATTCTTAGTATGGGGAAATTAACGGTCATTTTGATCGGGATGTGTGTGCTATGCGGTTGCGAAGGGCGAAAAAACTGGGGCGAAGAAAAGTGGCAAGGTTTGGAGTACCCCTTGACGGCGACTTCTGTGAATGTGGACCGGATTATTTTCACGGAATCCGATTTGATATTTATCGATGACTATGTCATTTTCGAAAATTGGGATAAAGATAAATATTATTCTGTTTTCAGGATATCGCAGGACAGTTTGAAATTTATAGGTTCTTTTTTGACAAAAGGGAACGGGCCTTTCGAGGTGAACGCTTCGAGCATACATTTTTTGAATCGAGACAGCGTCTTGATGATCGTTGCGTATAATCCCCGAGGAAAGTCGTTTGTCATACCTGTGAACAATTTGAAAAACGTATTCGATTTTTCTGCATGGAGCGTGGTCGATTATCCTTATGTAGAATCTTTTGCCTATAATCTTTTACCGGTTACGGATTCGACTTATTTGATGCAGGGGTTCGGCGACAGCGACGATTTGTTTACATTACTGAATACCGGTAGTGAGCGGGTGTCGAGTCTGGGGGTTCGCTATCCGGATAGCGGTAACGAGGTTACTTGTTACAATAAATCTCAAATTTATTCCGGAGACTTGCGCAAACGGCCTTCGGCCAGACAGTTCGTTTATTCCTGTTCTAATTCGAAATTTGTCGAGATTTTTACGCTTGGAGATAGTACGGTGTCGAACAGGGTCAGATTATTCGATCGGTTGCCGATATGCACGCAACGAACCGATGGAACTTATAAAATTGTCGATCATTATGAATCGGGGTATCAATTATCGGTTACAGATGCGTTTATCTACTGTGCCGATCCTAAAATCGATTATTCGGAACGGGAGAGGTCTATAAAGAGAAACGGTTATTCTCCCGGGTATGTAAAAGAGGTATATCTTTGCGACTGGAATGGGAATCCGGTGCATAAATATTTATTGGACAGACCGGTATGTTATATTCAGCCGGATACGGACGATGAGTGGTTGTATGCTTTTTATTTGCATCCCGAGTCGTTCGAACCCGAAATGGTGAGATTTAAATTGCCTGATATTCATTAAATGTAGATTCTATGAAAAAAACAGTTATTTTTTCCGGTTCGGTCGCGTTGGCCGTAGCGGTTTTAGGAGCTTTTGCGCGGTATGATTGTAAAGACAGGTCGGCTGATGATCTGTTGCTTGAAAACGTCGAAGCATTGGCCGGTTCAGAGGGGGATGGCGGTGAGGAAGTTCAGATTCCCTGTGCTCAGGAAAAACGCAGAAGTTGTACTTTCAAATCCGTAGATGCGGACGGTAACGAGTATGTGAATACGTGGAATGATTACGTCAAAGCCGGTTGATTCTTTCGGCTGGTCGTTTATATGCCGGATGTAGGATTCGGTAATAAAAAATGCCGGACAGATTTTAAAATCTGTCCGGCATTTTTTACAGTTTGTAGAACTCTTCCCAGCCTTCGCGCGGCGGCAGGTCTTTCAGCAGCTTGTTGGCCCGTTCGTTGTTGGTGATCACTTTTTTCTTCGGGTCGAACAGCAGTTTCGCGTTCAGGCGCTGCGCCAGCACGCCGAGGTTGAACACTTGGCAAAGCGGCCCGGCGACGTCGAACGGCGACCGTGCTTGTTCCTGTCCCTTGCAGGCCAACAGGAAATTTTTGTAGTGATTCGACGAGCTCTGGGGGACTTCCGGCAACTGTGACGCCATCTCCCTGGCCTTTTCTTCCGGGATGATCGACAGCAGGCTGCCGTGCGAACCGCCCTTGAAGGTCAGTTCCTTGCTATAAATGATTTTGCCCGGATTCAGCTTGGCCGGCTGGATTTGTCCGGTACTCGGGGCCGGAATGTTCGGATCCAGCTCGGATACGCCGTAGCCTTCCGGCACTGGCGGGATGTTCTTCTGTCCTTCGTACCAGGTGACGTCCACCGGCGGCATGTTGCCGCGCGCTCCGAATTTGAACACCAGCGTCGAGGCCTGCGGGAAGAAGAAGTCGTTGTGCCCGTCGATCCGCACCGGGTCGATCTCGTAGGGCAGTCCCAATTCGAGGAATTGGTGGGCGGTATCCAGAATGTGAGCACCCCAGTCGCCGAGGGCGCCCATGCCGAAATCGTACCAGCAGCGCCATTGTCCGTTGACGTAGTCCTTGTTGTAATCGTGGAAACGGGCCGTCATCAGCCAGGTGTTCCAGTCGAGCGTCTGCGGGACCGGCTGTCCCGGAGGGAAACTTTTGATGTTCGTATCCCAGCCGTGCCAGCGACGCGGCGCGTTCATGTGGGCGGTGATCGCCGTAACGTCCTTGATGATTCCGGCGTCTTTCCATGCCTTGAACTGGAAATAATTCCCTTCGGAGTGGCCCTGGTTGCCCATCTGGTTGACTACCTTGTACTTTTTTGCCGCTTTCATCATCAGCTCGACCTCGTAGAACGTGCGTGCCATCGGCTTCTCGGTATAGACGTGCTTGCCGAGCGACATCGCCAGCATACAGATCGGGAAGTGCGAGAAGTCCGGAACCCCGACCGAAACGGCGTCGATCTGGTCGCCCATCTTGTCGAACATCTGCCGGAAATCCTGGAAGCGCGGCACGTTCGGGAATTGCTTCAGCGACTGTTCGGTGTGCGGGGCCCCCATGTCTACGTCGCACAGCGCGACGATGTTGGCCTCGCCCGTTTTAGCGAACTCGCGGAGAATTTCGCCGCCCCGGTTGCCGATCCCGCAGACGGCCAGGTTGACCCGTTCGTTCGGGCCGACGATCCGCGGTTTGGGCCGGGCCGCCGACAACGTGTTTTTCGTCAGGATGGTCGGCAGGGCCGCTGCCGCCGACAGCGCGAGAACTCTTTTCAGAAATTCCCGCCTCGAAAATTCATTGGAATCCATATTTCAGTTGTTTGTATCGGTTATGATTGGGTTTTTCAGTTTATCGTACAGGTAAAACGGTAGGCTCCGCTACCGATCCGGTAAGCGACTCCGGACGACTTTTTGTCCGTGATTTTCCGGATGTTTTTCGCATTTCCTTTGCAACCGACTGCTTCGACGGCGGCGGACGGCAGCGATACGGTGGCCGTCATGTTGGCCGGGATCTGCACGTTCAGCGTTACCCGGTCGCCGTTGCGCTCCCAGGCGCTGCGGATTTCGCCGCGCTGCGAATCATAAGACGCCTTCGCCCAGTTCAATCCGTCGACGAAAGCCGGACGGATCAGCACGTGCCGGAATGCCGGTTGTTCCGGATCGACCTGGATGCCGGCCAGCGTTTTGTACATCCAGGCGCTGACGGCGCCCATCGACGGGTGGTTGCGCGATGCGTCGCCGATGTTCCGCAGGACGTCCCACGTTTCGAACAGCGAGGTCGCTCCGCACTGTTCGATCCAGTAGCCCCACGAGGGCAGCGTGGTTTTGGTGACCATCCGGTAGACGGCGTCGGCATATCCGTAGTCGGACAACACGGCCGGTACGACCAGACTGCCGATGAAGCCGAAATCGAGGCTGTAATCGTTGTCCGCAATGCAACGGTTCAGGTTTTCGGCCAATCGTTTCTCGTATTGTTCCGGGACGATACCGACATAGAGCGGCAGCGCATACGACAGTTGCGTGCCGTTCGAATAGCAGACCTTTTCGGGATCGAAAAACAGTTCGTTGATCAGGACTTTCAGCTTTTCGGCTTTCGCTTCGTAAGGGGCGGCTTCCGGTTCGCGGCCGGTCAGCCGGGCCATCTGCGCCATCAGCACGTTATCCCAGTAATAGAAACACGTGGCCATGAAATCGACCGGCGTCTGCGCTTTGTAGAACAGCCAGTCCCCGAGTCCGTGGTTGATCGTGCCGTTCGCTTCCTCGCGCGTTTGCAAGTACTCCAGGTAACGTTTGGCCGCCGGGTAGATCGTTTCGATCGCCCGCGTATCGCCGCTGTATTGGTACAGCAGGTGCGGCGTGATGAAGATCGCGGCGTCCCACATCGGGCCGGCCCAGTTCGAATCCCAGTGCCACGAAGTCGGGACGATACCCGGCACGTTGCCGTCGGCCTCCTGCGCGTCGATCATATCGTTCACCCATTTGGCGTAGATGTTCCGGCTGTCGAAATTGATCATGCCGGCTTCCTGCACCATGTAGCCGTCGGCCATCCAGCCGTTCTTTTCGCGGTGCGGGCAGTCGGTCGGGATGCCGAACAGGTTGCTCAGGTACGAGCGTTTCGAAATGTCGAATATTTGGTTGATCAGTTTGTTCGAACAACTGAAATCGCCGGTCGGTCGCACGTCGCTGTGCATGACTATGCCTTCGAGGTTCTCGGCCGTCAGTTGCAGCGGTACGCTGGTCGTTACCTCGACGTACTGGAAACCGTGATACGTGAACGGAGGCATAAAGGTTTCGGCGCCTTCGCCTTTGAGAATATAGGTGTCGAACTGGCTGATCTCCGATGCGTTCGTCGGGCGCAGGTGCATGTTGATGTTCCTCTGATCGACCCGTCCGGCCGAATCGAGCAATTCGCCGTGCCGCATCGTTACGACGGTTCCGCGCGGCCCCTTCACGCGCAGTCGGCATACTCCGGCGAAGTTTTTCCCCAGGTTGTAGACGTATACCGTGTCGTTGATCTTCTCGACCGATACCGGTTTTACCGATCCGGATGCGGCGACGGCCGCCATTTTCTGTGCTTCGATCAGCGGCGCGGGCGATTGGACGGTCACGGCGGGCTGCCAGGCGCCGTCGTCGAATCCGGGACGGTTCCATCCCGGCTGTTCGAGCCGGGCGTCGTACGTTACGCCGGTGTACAGGTTGTCGTACAGCAGCGGGCCGGTCGCCGTTTTCCACGAAGCGTCGCTGCCGATCGTTTCGGTCGATCCGTCCCGGTAGGTGACATGCAGTTCGCACAGTAGCCGCGGGCGGTCGCGCCACGGAGCCAGATGGAAGTTCCACACGGCCGGAGTTTGTTCGTTATACCAGCCGTTACCGAGCACGACCCCGATGCAATTTTTACCTTCGCCGAGTTGAGCGGTGATATCGTAAGTTACGTAGAGCACCCGTTTCGAGAAATCGGTATAGCCCGGATCGAGCAGATGGTCGCCCACGCGCTCCCCGTTCAGGTAAAGTTCGTAGTAACCCAGTCCGCAGATATAGGCGCGGGCCGAAGCGATCTGCTTTCCGGTCGCGAATTCGCGGCGGAACATCGGGGCGGGCTTATACTGTTTGTCGTGCGAGTCGGTGATCCATTGCGCCTTCCATTCGCCGGGCGTCATCTTGCCGGTTTCGAACCACGATACCGGCGTAGTGACCGGCATACGGCCGTTGTCGTCCCACGTTTCGACTTTCCAAAAGTAACGGGTATGCGACTTCAGCGGAGCGGCGGGGCTGCATACGACCGTCTGGTCGCCGGATTTGATCCGCCCCGAGTTCCATACGTCGGCGTTCCCGGCTTCGAGCTGCTCGGGCGAGGTCGCCACGACGACCCGGTAGGCGCTCTGGGAGACTCCTCCGACCGGAGATTGCAATTTCCACATCAGGCGGGGTTCGGCGACGTCGATCCCCAGCGGCGTAGTCAGGTACTCGCACTGCAGGTCGACGGCCTGCATCGGGGAAAATCTGGCGCCCTGTACCGCCACGCCGCACAGCATCAGTGCGAAGCTCAACAAAAGTTTCATAGGCTAATTTCGGGTTATTCGGTTCGGTTTCTGCCAAAATTAATCATTTTATCGGAAATTCGTGCCGGATGACCGACATAAAATCGAAGCGGGCCGCCCCCGATTCGTGAGGACGGCCCGCAAAACGACGGGTTCGGCGTCGGCGAGGTTATTTTTTAACTTCGACCTGTTCGTAACCTTCGATGATATCGCCTACGTGGATATCGTTGTAATTCTCGATGTTCAGTCCGCATTCGAGCCCGTTGTTCACCTCTTTGACGTCATCCTTGAAACGCTTCAGCGAACCGAGCTTGCCGGTGTAGACCACGATGCCGTCGCGGATTACGCGGATGTTCGTATGCCGCGTAATCTTGCCTTCGCGCACCAGACAGCCGGCGACCGTGCCGACCTTCGTGATCTTGAACACTTCCATCACTTCGACCGAACATACGATTTCCTCCTTCATCACCGGGGCGAGCATACCCTCGATGGCGTCTTTGATATCGTTGATCGCGTCGTAAATGATCGAGTAGAGTCGGATTTCGATCTCTTCCTTCTCTGCCAGTTTCCGAGCCGCAGCGGAAGGCCGCACCTGGAATCCGACGATCACGGCGTTCGAAGCGGCGGCCAGGATCACGTCCGATTCGGAGATCGGGCCTACGGCCTTGTGAATCACGTTGACCTGAACCTCTTCTTTCGACAGTTTGATCAGCGAGTCGGCCATCGCTTCGATCGAGCCGTCCACGTCGCCCTTGATGATGATGTTCAGCTCCTTGAAATTGCCGATCGCGATGCGGCGTCCGATTTCGTCGAGCGTGATGTGCTTCTGGGTGCGCAGGCCCTGCATCCGTTGCAACTGTTCGCGCTTGTTGGCGATGTCGCGCGCCGAGCGTTCGTCGTCCATCACGTTGAACGAGTCCCCGGCTTGCGGAGCGCCATTCAGCCCGAGCACCAGCACCGGCGTGGACGGGGGCGCTTCGGTGATCCGCGTGCCGCGTTCGTTGAACATCGCCTTCACGCGGCCGGTGTAGATGCCCGACAGCAGCATGTCGCCGACCCGCAGCGTGCCGTTCTGTACCAGCACTGTCGCAACGTAACCGCGTCCTTTATCCAGCGTGGACTCGATCACCGCGCCTTGGGCTTTCCGGTCGGGATTAGCTTTCAGGTCGAGGAATTCGGCTTCGAGCAGCACCTTTTCGAGCAACTTGTCGAGGTTTATGCCCTGCTTGGCCGAGATCTCCTGGCACTGGTATTTACCGCCCCAATCTTCAACCAGGTAGTTCATGGCCGACAGTTCCTCTTTGATCTTTTCCGGGTTGGCTCCCGGCTTGTCGATCTTGTTGATCGCGAAAACGATCGGGACCTGTGCGGCGGCCGCATGGTTGATCGCCTCGATGGTTTGCGGCATCACGTTGTCGTCCGCGGCTACGATGATGATCGCCACGTCGGTCACTTTCGCCCCGCGGGCACGCATGGCCGTAAACGCTTCGTGACCCGGCGTATCGAGGAACGTGATGCGCCGGCCGTCGTCGAGTTTCACGCTGTATGCCCCGATGTGTTGCGTGATACCGCCCGCTTCGCCGGCGATTACGTTCGCCTTGCGGATGTTATCCAACAACGACGTTTTACCGTGGTCGACGTGCCCCATCACCGTAACGATCGGCGGCCGCGGAACGGCGTCTTCGTCCGTTTCGTCCTCCGTGTCGATTGCTTCCTGAATCTCAACCGCAACGAACTCGACTTTGAAACCGAACTCTTCGGCCACCACGACCAACGCTTCGGCGTCGAGGCGCTGGTTGATCGAAACCATCAGCCCCAGGTTCATGCAGGCCGTGATGACGTCGGTTACGCTGACGTCCATCATGGTCGCCAGTTCGCTGACCGTTACGAATTCGGTCACCTTCAGTACGCTTTTTTCTTTTTCCTGGCGTTCCAGCTCTTCGTTCATACGGGCCGATACCGCTTCCCGCTTGTCGCGGCGGTGCTTCGACGTTTTGAACTTCGGGCCTTTGGCCGTCAGACGGGCCAGGGTATCTTTGATTTGCTTCTGTACTTCTTCTTCGCTGACTTCCGCTTTCACCACCGGTTTTACCGCTTTCCCTTTCCGCCTGTCCTTGAAGGCGCTTTTACCGGAACCCGCCGCGCCCGGAGCGCCGTTCGGCGCAGCCTTCGGCCGGTTGTCCTTGCCGGTCGGCTGGTTTTGCTTCTGCGTAATGTCTACTTTGTCTTTCGAAATCCGCTTGCGTTTCTCCCGTTTGCGGTGGCTGTCCTCGCCCTTCTTCTTTTCGAAGGATTTCACGTCGATTTTCCCCAAAACCTTCGGCCCCGACAGTTTGGTGCCTTCGCCCGGACGGAACAGGTTGCTTTCGTCGGCGGCCATCCGCTGGTCGTAGGTCTGGTTCTGGATTACGACTTCCGTCTTATCGGCCGTTGTTTCCGCGACGGTTTCGGAGGGCTTGGGCGCAGCGGCCGGTGCTGCATGGGGGACGGAGGCGGCAACCGGAGCGGCCGCTGCCGGCGTAGCAGGGGCAGCCGGAGCGCTGACGACCGGCTCGACAGCCGGTTTGGGCGCTTCCTGTTTCTTCACGGGGGTCGCGATGGGAGCCGCCTTCGGAGCTTCAGGTTTTTTCTCCGTAGCCGGTTCCGCCGTATTTTTCTTCTTGTGGTTGTCCGATAGATCGATCTTACCCAATATCTTAGGTGTGGCCATTCTCGCCACTTCGTCCTTGACATTGATCACGCCGCTTTTGATAATTACCTCGTTCTTGAAATCGGCGCCGTCGTCGGAGCCGTTCTGCTCGTTCTCCTTGCGGTCGTCCAGCGAAACGGATTCATGCTTCAGGTTTATCTTTTCACGGATATTCACCTTCTCGATGTGCTTGTTTCCGCCGAACTCTTTATCCAGGATGGCATACGCAGCCGGTTCGATGATCGAACTGGGCGAATTGTCCACCTTGATTCCCTTTTTTTCAAGAAATTCAATAATTGTTGTTTGTCCCACTTTTAACTCTCTCGCAACCTGATGGAGTCTAAGTCTTCTTTCATTTGACATATTGCTTCGTTTTTCGGGTTCGGATCTATATCGACTCTTATTTGTTCTTATCTAAGTTGTTTGCCGGACGGTCACCGTAGCAGGTGACCCGCTATCCCGACCAGCGTTCCCAGTACGACGGCGTTCGCCGCGATGACGGGCAACGGCTTGCGGTCGGCGTGCCCCACCTGAATCGGCATCGGGATCGTCAGCGCGAGGCCTACCACGCCTCCCTCGATCCACCAGGGGATGTGCGGCAAATCCATGTTCACGATCACGATCGAAACGAAAAAGTAGTGCAGGAAAACGGATACCGTCGAGTGCGCCGGCAGTTTCTGCGCGATCATCGGGACGATGTCCGCAATGCCTGCGCCCAGGCCGATGCACATGGATAAAGCGAATGTATTCATTCCTCTTTCGTAACGTTCTGCGATCGTTCGCGGCCGGCTTCCTTCGTCCGGCCCGTTTCCGCGCGCTATTCGAATTCCGATTTCAAAATATTCAGTACCTCCTGCAGGGTTCCGGCGTCGATCCCCGTGCGCTTGGCCAGTTCTTCGGCCGAAAGTTCCAGTACGCTTTTGGCCGTGTCGCGGCCGATGCTCTTGAACTTATCGATGATCGCTTCGTCGATCTCATCCTTAAATTCGTCCAGGCTCACGTCCTCTTCTTCCGATTTCAGGATGTCGATGATCTCCTGCGCGGTCTCTTCCTCCAGGTCGGAACGCTGAGCCAGTTCCGCGACGGAGAGTTCCAGCACGCTCTTGACCGTGTCGCAGCCAATGCTTTTCAGCTTGTCGATAATCCAGCCGTCGATCCGGTCTTTGAACGTATCCAGGGCGATGTCTTCCTCTTCCAGTTCGCGGTAGACGTCGATATCGTATCCGGTCAGCATACTCGCGAGCCGGATGTTCAGGCCGCCTTTGCCGATCGCCAGCGAAACTTCTTCCGGTTTCAGGTAGATTGCCGCGGTCTTGGTTTGCTCGTTGAGGTTGATCGACGAGATTTTGGCCGGGTTCAGCGCCCGCTGGATGAACAACTGCGTGTTGGTCGTATAGTTCACCACGTCGATGTTCTCGTTGCGCAGCTCCTTGACGATCGAATAGATGCGCGAGCCCTTCATGCCGACGCAGGCGCCTACCGGGTCGATGCGGTCGTCGTAGGATTCTACGGCGACTTTGGCGCGTTCGCCGGGGATGCGGACGATCTTCTTGATCGTGATCAGGCCGTCGTAAATTTCAGGGACCTCCATCTCGAAAAGCCGTTCGAGGAATTCCGGGGCGGTACGCGACAGAACGATGTAGGGGTTGTTGTTCTTCATCTCCACTTTCGAAACGATCGCCTTGATGCTGTCGCCCTTGCGGAAGAAATCGTTCGGGATCTGTTCCGCTTTCGGCAGCACCAGTTCGTTCTCTTCGTCGTCCAGCACGAGTATTTCCTTTTTCCATACCTGGTAGACCTCTCCGGTAATGATTTCGCCCACTTTTTCGGTATATTTGTTGAACAGATTGGCCTTTTCCAGGTCGAGTATCCGCGAGGCGAGATTCTGCCGCAGCGACAGCACGGCGCGCCTTCCGAAGTCGGCCAGCTTGATCTCTTCGGCCACCTCTTCGCCCATTTCGTAGGTCGGGTCGATTTTGCGGGCGTCGGTCAGCGAGATCTGCTGGTTCGGGTTTTCCACCGTTCCGTCCTCCACGATCGTCCGGTTGCGCCATATTTCGAGGTCTCCCTTTTCCGGGTTGATGATCACGTCGAAATTTTCGTCCGTTTCGTAAGTCTTGATCAGCAAGTGACGAAACACATCTTCCAGAACACCGATCATGGTGCTCTTATCGATGTTCTTAAGCTCTTTGAACTCCGCGAACGTGTTTACGAGATTGAGATTGTCCATATCTGTAATGTAAAATTTTAACAGGCAATACGGCCTTACGGTTTTCCGACCATTGCCCCCGGTACGTTTTGGTTAACTTTACTTTAGCTTTTTTTGTGTATGTTTTATATCCGGTTGCGGCCCTCGCCGGGCCGGCTGCCGTTTCGTTACTTGAATCGCAGGTGTTCGCGGGTCGTCTTGATCTCCGCGAGCGGGATCGTCCGTTCGCGTTCGACCGATACCCGGCGTTTTTTACCTTCTACGGCTACTTTTTCGCTGTAACTCAGCGTAAGCGCCTCTGCGGACGCGTCTTTCAGAACGGCGGTCAGTTTCGATCCGTCTTTCAGCACCGCCTCGACTTCCCGGCCGATCAGCTTGCGGTACTGCCGCAGCATCGTGAGCGGCTGACCTATGCCGGCCGACATGACCGTTAGTTCGAAATCCTCTGCATCCCGGTCGAACGCCTCTTCGACCGCCCGGCTCAGTTCCGCGCAGCGGTCGATTCCCACCGACGTGTCGCTGTCGATCGTAATTTCGATCTCGTTGGACGGCGACTGCCGGATACCGACCAGGAACAGATCCGTTCCGGCCAGTTTTTCGTCGATGATTTCACGTATCCGTTCGGTATCTATCATGGATGTATGATTTGTCGAAAGTTCCGGGGTAGGGTTAATAAAACGGGGGACTCCCGTCCCCCATCTTTCCGCTACGCTGCAAATGTAGCTTTATTTATTGAAAAAAACAACAAATTTCCGTTAATTTTCGTGTCGCGGCGACCAGCGAATACAACGGCCGGACCGGGATCCGGATCAGTCGTATGCACCGGGACGGTCGTTCGGCGCCTGTCGTTATTCGATTTCGTCGTCGCTTTTTTTCGGGTTGTACGGCTTCAGGATGCCCCGTTTGGAGCTTCGGATGAAGTCGAGCACCAGATCCCGTTCGGCAGATTGCGGCACCTGGTTTTCGACCATTTCGCAGGCGCGCGAATAGTTGTAGCCCGATTGGAAAAGGATGCGGAACATCTCCTGGATCTCGTTGATTTTTTCCGGCGAGAATCCCCTGCGACGCAAACCGATGAAGTTGGCTCCGACGAACGACAGCGGGTTGTGGGCCGCTTTCACGAACGGCGGGATATCTTTGCTGACCAACGATCCTCCGCTGAGCATCACGTGGGCCCCGATCCGGCAGAACTGGTGAACCGCCGAGTGTCCGCCGAGGATCGCCCAGTCCTGGACTTCGACTTCTCCGGCCAGCGAAACGCCGTTGACGATCACGCAGTTGTCTCCTACGGTGCAATCGTGTCCGACATGCGCGTAAGCCATGATCAGCGTGTTGCTTCCCACTTTGGTCACTCCTTTGGCCGCCGTACCGCGGTTGATGGTGGCGCATTCGCGGATCGACGTGTTGTCGCCGATCTCCACGGTCGAGTATTCGCCGCGGAATTTCAGATCCTGCGGTACGCCGGCGATTACGGCCGAGGTGTGTATTTTGCAGTTGTTTCCCAGCCGTGCGCCGTCCAGGATCACGGCTCCCGGGCCGATCCAGCAACCGTCGCCGATCACGACATCGGCTGCAATGTATGCAAAAGGTTCGACGGTTACGCCTTCTCCCAATTTTGCATTTTCGGAAACATGGGCTGATTTACTTATCATTATACTCGGATTATGGATTTCTGTTCGGGTTGTCAGTCTTTGTTGCGGGCGATCTGCGCCATCAGCGTCGCTTCGGTCGTAAAACGGTTGCCCACGTAGGCTTTCGCTTCCATGGTGACGATTCCGCGCCGGATCGGTTCGGCCAGTTTCAGTTCGAACTGCAACGTGTCGCCGGGAACCACTTTGTCCCGGAACTTCACGCCGTCGATCTTGAGAAAATAGGTCGAGTAGTTTTCCGGGTCGGGAACGCTGCTGAGCGCCAGAATCCCGCCGCACTGGGCCATCGCCTCGATGATCAGCACGCCCGGCATGACCGGCTCGTTCGGGAAGTGTCCCACGAAAAACGGCTCGTTCATCGTTACGTTCTTGATCCCGACCACGTTCTCGCTGTCCAGGTGCATTACCTTATCTACCAGCAGGAACGGAGGACGGTGGGGCAACATGTTCTTGATCTGTTTGATGTCGTATACGGGAGTCGAGTCCGGCTCGAAATGGAAGCGGGGCTTAGCCGCGTCCCGCTTGATGTTCCTGCGGATTATTTTGGCCAGTTCGGTATTGGCGGCATGGCCCGGGCGGTAGGCGACTACGCGTCCGCGGATGCGCGTACCGATCAGCGCCAGATCGCCGACCATGTCCAGCAACTTGTGGCGAGACGGTTCGTTCGGAAAGCGGAGTTGGATGTTGTTCAGGTAACCTTCGTCGACCTGAACGTCCTTTTTGTTGAAAAGTTCCGACAGCCGGGCGAGTTCTTCGTCCGGGATCTTGTTTTCGACGATCACGATGGCGTTGTCCAGGTCGCCTCCTTTGATCAGGTTGTTCTTGATCAGCGGTTCCAGTTCGTGCAGGAAGACGAACGTGCGGCACGGGGCGATCTGTTCCGCGAAATCCCCGATACGGTCGAGGCGCGCATACTGGTTGCCTATGATTTTGGAGTTGAAATCGATGTTGACGTTGATTGAAAATTCGTCGTCCGGGTATACCGCCAGCTCGACGCCGCGTTCGGGAGCTTCGAAAAGCGTTTTTTCACTCACCGAATAATATTTGCGTTCCTCGTCCTGCTCTTTGAGTCCGGTTCGCGCGATGGCTTCGACGTATTCCCGCGCCGAGCCGTCCATGATCGGGGTTTCCGGAGCGTCGATGTCGATCAGGGCGTTGTCTACGCCGCAGCCCCACAGAGCCGCCATGACGTGCTCGATCGTGCTGACGCGAACGCCGCGTTTTTCGATGGTCGTTCCGCGCGATGTATCCACCACGAAATCGGCCAGGGCTTCGATCGTCGGTTGGGCCTCGAGATCGATCCTTCTGAATTTGATGCCGTGCCCCGCTTCGGCCGGGTTGACGGTCATAGTAACATGAAGCCCCGTGTGCAAGCCTTTTCCCTGAAAAGTGATCGGAGCGTTCAATGTCTGCTGTTTCGGTGACATAACTTTTGAAAAAACATTATTTTGCGCGCAAAGGTATGAATTTTTTGAAAGAAATCGTACTTTTGTTCGGTTTTTATAGGGAAACGATGCAGGAAACAAGCAAACCGGCGCCCCCTGCGCGTCCGGTACCGCCGAATGTCCGGCCGCCGCGGCCGAGGCTGCCTTTCGAAAAAGGCCCCACCGATCTGGGCTCATGGGCTTATGAGCACCGGGTGGGACTGTGCTGCATGATTATCGCTTACCTGGCTTTCGGGATCGTATTCGTTTCGGTAAAAATCGCGATGAACCAGGAGCGCGTCGAGGGAGCGATGTACATCGACCTGACCGATATGCAGCAGGCGCTCGAAACGCTTCAGCAGCAGGTGCCCGAGCAGCAGGACGAGGGGGACGATTTCAGCAATGTCAAAAACCGGATCTCCGATGAGAACGGCCGTTCGGAGTCGGTCGGCCGTACGACGGCGTCGACTGCGGGCGGGGGCGCTTCCTCGTCGAAATCGATCGCCGATTTTATGGAGGGGCTCGACGAAGAGGCTGCGGCCGTAGCCGGACGCGTGAAGGCTTCGCAGGACGCTTTTGCGAAGGGCCGCCGCGAAGAACAGGAGATGATCGCCCGCAGCAAGGCCCAGCGCGAAGCGAAGGAGGGCGAAAAGGAGAGCGGCGTCAAGCAGAAAGGCAGCGTATTGATATCCTACTGGCTGCCGGGCCGCCGCGACGTTTCGCTGTACATGCCGGCCTACCAGTGCGAGGGCGGCGGCGAAGTGACCGTGAACATCACCGTGAACCGCAACGGCAAGGTCGTCTCGGCATCTATGAAAGAGAGCTCGACCAACAGCAGTTGCATCAACGATATGGCCATTCTGGCGGCCCGCAATTCCCGTTTCAACGTGGACGATACGGGTTCCGATAAGCAGAGCGGCACCATCACCTACATTTTCGTGCCGCAGTAATCCCCTTTTTGGAGTTCGACATATTTGACTACCTTTGCGCCGATCAAAAGTGAATAAAGATGTCGTATAATTTGTTGAAAGGAAAGAAGGGGCTGATTTTCGGAGCCCTGAACGAAGACTCGATCGCGTGGAAAGTGGCCGAGCGCGCCGTGGAAGAGGGAGCGGAGATCGTGCTGACCAATACTCCCGTGTCGATCCGCATGGGAACCATCAATCAACTGGCCGAGGCGTGCGGCGCCATCGTCGTACCGGCCGACGCCACCAGCGTACCCGATCTGGAGAACCTGATCGAGAAGACCATGGAGCATTTCGGCGGCAAGTTCGATTTCATCCTGCATTCGATCGGGATGTCCCCGAACGTCCGCAAAGGACGCACTTATGACGATCTGGATTATGATTTTCTGACCAAAACGCTCGATATATCGGCAATTTCGTTCCATAAGGTGATTCAGGTAGCCCGTAAAAAGGATGCGCTGAACGACTGGGCTTCGATCGTGGCGCTGTCGTATATTGCCGCGCAGCGGACGCTGTACGGTTATAACGACATGGCCGACGCCAAGGCGCTGCTCGAGTCGATCGCCCGCAGTTTCGGGTACATCTACGGCCGCGAAAAATTCGTCCGGATCAATACCGTGTCGCAGTCGCCGACGCCGACGACCGCCGGCAAGGGCGTGCTGGGGATGGGCGACCTGATGGATTACGCCGACCGGAACTCTCCGCTGGGCAATGCGACGGCCGACGATTGCGCGGGCTATGTGCTGACGCTTTTTTCCGACCTGACGCGTAAAGTGACCATGCAGAATCTGTTCCACGACGGCGGATTCTCGAGCATGGGTATGAGCCGCCGCGCGATGACGCTGTACGAAAAAGGGCTCGAAGTCGAATACCAGGATATTTCGAAACGGTAAGATTCGTTTCCGGAGTCTGTAAATAAAAAGTGCACCGTCCCTTGGACGGTGCACTTTTTATTTTTATTATTGCTGTCGGCCGGCCGGTTACGCTTGCCGGCTGCGCGGAACAGCCGTTTTACTGCGCATCGTTCCAGTCGTCCGTGCGGAACGGGAACGCGGGCAGTCCTCCGGTATTGTACAGTGTCGTCTGGTCGGGTACGTTGCGGAACGCGTAGCGCACGGCGACCGGATTCTCGACAATCGTCGAGCTGACGGCGATCTCCGGTTGTCCGACGATGTATTCGGCCCGTGCCGGAACGAAAATCTTGTCGGCTCCGGCGATCTCGAAGCCTTTGATCCGTCCCGAATAATCCGGGCCCAGCGTACCTTCGGTCTTGAAACGCACGATCGCCTTGCCGTCTTCGAAACGCACCGATTCGAAGCGCGGGCTTTCGCAGATCAGGCCCTTCTTGCCATAGGTTTTGCTCAGCGCCAGCAGGGCGAGACGTTCGCCTACGGGGATTTTTTGAGACGGGTGAATGCAGGGGCCGCTGCCGATATCGGTCGTCGAGGCCATACCCGAATAGGGGATTTTGTCCATTGCGGCGAGCTGCTGTTCGACGATCAGCGGTACGCTGGTTTTGTCGTCGCCTTCGTAAACGAACGGCGCGATCTGGACGTAGTAGAACGGCATCTGCTGGTTGCCCCACTCGTTTCTCCACAGCGAGACGAGCTGCTGCATATACTGGCTGTACAGGTGCGCGTTTCCGGTGTGGATGTTCGATTCGCCCTGATACCAGATGAATCCCTGGGCCGTGTAGTTGACCAACGGATGGATCATCGCGTTGTACAGTTGTGCGGTCTTATTCGGGGCCTGATGGTTTTTGTCTTTTTCAACTTGGTTTTGTTCTACTTTTTGGGCGGTTTCCATGTCCATCCAGGTTTCGATGCGGGTTCCGCCCCAGTCCGTTTCGATCAGGCCGATCGGAATGCCGAGCACTTTGTATAGGTTCAGGCCGAAGAAATAGCCGACGGCGGTGAATCCGGCGACGCTTTCGGTCGTAGCTTCCTGCCATCCGGTGTCGGTGTTGCAATCGTCCAGCGGCCGGTCGCTCACTTCGCGGCGTACTACGAACATCCGGATGTCGCTGTTCGTCCCGTTCAGAATCGCCTCGTTCGAACCGACTACCGGCTGTCCGGGGAAGCCCGTGACCGGCATCTGCATGTTCGACTGCCCGGAGCAGATCCAGACTTCGCCGATCATCACGTTGTCGAGTACGGTCGCTTCGCCGTCGCTGATCCGGATCGAGTAAGGTCCTCCGGCGGCAGGCGTGGCGACCGCCGTCTTCCAGGTGCTGTCGGCGGCAGCCTGGACGGTGTATTTGCGGTTGTCCCACGAAGTGGTGACCGTTACTTTTTTCGACGGGGCGGCTTTGCCCCACAGGTTGGCATTGCACTGCTGTTGCAGCACCATGTTGCTGCCCAGTACGGATGGCAGCGTCACTTTGGCCGACATCCCGGCGGCCGTCAGCAACGACAAGCTCAGAAAGAGGATTTTTTTCATTCCGTTTGATTTGTTTGTGTTTGTTTTATAATGTTTTGTACTTGAAATTCCTGAAAACGACTTCGCCATAGCCCGCCGCGTAGATTCCCGGCCGCAGGCTCAGGAACTCTCCGGCCATGTTGTGGTGATAGCCCGAGGTTTCGCAGCTTTTGTCTGCCTTCGTCCAATTCCGTCCGTCGGGACTGTACCAGAACGAGACGACGTGCCGGTCGTTCCGCAACCGGAACCAGACGTGCCGGGGAAGCTGCACGTCGAACGACTCGGCCCTGCCGAGCACGTGGATTGCCAGGCGTCCTTTGTCCAGGCCGATTCCGGTATAGAGTTTCGGATTGTAAAAGAGCACCAGTCCGGCGACTGCTTCCGGCGCGCATTCCGCTTCGACCTCCATTTCATAGGCATGATCTCCGGTAACGAACAGCATCGGACAGGCGTCGGACGGGTCGTTGCCGCGGGCCTGCATCACGAGGGTACGGTTCTCTCGGCGCGCCCGCTGCGGGTCGTATTCCCCGGCGAACTGCCATTGCGTTCCGGTCCGGTCGGTCGAGAAATCGTCCGAGAAAGAAGCGGCGGTTTCCTGTTTCGCCGGCTGTTTTTTCGCAGGACGGGCAACCGCGGCGGGCCAGCCGTCTTCGGTCATGGCGACGGGTTCGATCAGCGTTTGCCTACCCAACGTGTAGAATCCCCGTTCATAGGCGTGGTAAACGACGTACCACTGTCCGTCGGGGGTGTCGATCAGCGTCCCGTGTCCTTTCGAACACCAGCGCTCGTCCGGGGAGTAGGTATGTACCAGCGGATTGTACGGGCTGTTTTCCCACAGGCCGGTTAGGCGCTCGGCCCGCGCGACGACGACCATGTGGCTGGTCGGCGGCCCGGCCGTTCCTCCCTCGGCCGTCAGCATATAGTAGTATTTTCCTATTTTTCGGATTTTGGGCCCTTCGAGGCAGAATCCTTCTACGTCCCACTCCTTCGGAAATTCCCATCCGTCGTAAACTTTTCGTGCGGGGCCGGTCGCCGAAAGCCCGTCGGCGGCCAGCGGAACCAGGTAGCCGTTGCTCATCAGCAGGTAGCGGTTTCCCTCCGCATCGACCGCGTGTCCCGGATCGATCCCGCCGATCTGCAAGTCGACCGGTTCGCTCCACGGCCCTTCCGGGGAGTCGGCCCATACGACCATGTTGGTCGTATGGGCCGGAGTGACCACCGGAAAATAGATGTACCACCGGCCGTTGTGTTTGACGATATCCGGGGCGTATACCGATCCCACGTACCGGTGCAACGCATTGACCAGCGGTTCCCAGCGCACCAGGTCTTTCGATCGGTAGATCAGCAGGCCCGGCGCGTATTCGAACGAAGAATGCACCATATAATAGGTATCTCCGTCTCGGATGATCGAAGGGTCGGGGCGGTCTCCCGCCAGCATCAGCCGTTCGGAATTTACGCCGCGTTCGGCCGCTTTTTCGGCGACGGCGGCGTTCGAAGACAGCAGCAGACTCAGGACGAGCAGCGGGAACAGTTTGCGCATGAGCGTAAAATTTTAGGGAAAAGCGACTTCTTTTTTACGGGCCGCCCGCAAAAAAGACAAACAAATTTAATAAAATTTGTCCGGAATCCGTCAGATTTTTTCGGTAAGTTTCTGGACGACGCGGAAATTGTTGAAAAATTCCTTGGCGAAGACGCGGATTACATTGTAGGCCGGGATAGCCAGCAACATACCCAGCACGCCGGCCAGCGATCCGGCGATCAGGATTACCAGGAAGATCTCCAGCGGGTGCGCTTTGGCCCGGTTCGAATAGAGTACCGGCTGGAGGACGAAGTTGTCCACGCCCTGCGCGAACAGGATCGTCCCGGCGATCCGCAGCGCCATACCGCCGGTCGAGACGTCGCCTTGCATACCGGTGACGCCGATGAAAATGCCGATCGCGATACCGATCGTGGGACCGACGTACGGGATCACGTTCAGCACGCCGACGATCAGCCCGATCACCAACGCGTTGTGCGGCGAAAGGCCCCAGATCAGCAGGCCGATCGAGACGATCACGGTCATCAGCGCCGATTCGGTAACGATTCCGGTGAAGTAGCGCACCAACAGGTTGGTTACCGAGTCGAGCGCTCGAGAAATGTTCGCTTCGTATTTTTTCGGGAACATGATGATGACCATGTCGTAAAACAGACTGCTTTCCTTCAGGAAAAAGAAAGTGATGAACGAGATCGAGAAGGCCGCGATGACCGCGTTGCCGACCGTATTGACGATCGATGCGAGCAGGTTGTTGATCAGGTTGATGTTCAGCAGCGGCTTGATCTGCTCGGTGATGGCCTGGATGATCGAGAATTCGTCGTCCCGGATGGCGAACGTTTGTTTGATGAAGTGTTCGAGCGACATCAGCGGCTCGTGGAAATAGCCGATGAGCTGCGGGATGTCGAGCGATGAAAATTCATTGATCTTCTGGAAAACGATCGGGACGAACAGCCCGAACAGTCCGACGATGACGATCCAGATCATGAGCAGCGTGCACAGGGCGGCCAGCCAGCGGGGAACGCGCAGCCGCCGCGTCTTGCCGATGTGCAGTCTGCTGAGCAGGTCGGTCAGCGGCTTGCCGATCATCGCCAGCACCGCCGCCGTCAGGATATACGCGACCACGTTGCTGAAGTACCACACGAGGAACAGAACCACTGCCGTGATGACCCCTGCAACGATATACCGGTATATTTTAGACATCTTTATAAATTAGGTCTCAAGAGTAGGAATGTCTTTACTTCTTTTTTTGGGGAGCGGATTCCGGCATAACCCGGCCGAAACTACTGCTTTTTCAGCCGCGCGATCAGCGTTTGCGTACCGACCACCTTGTCGCCGAGCTTGACCCGGATGTCGGCGTCCAGCGGCAGAAACAGATCGACCCGCGAGCCGAACTTGATGAATCCGCACTGCGAATTTTGTTCGACGCGGTGCCCTACGCGGGCGTAAGAGACGATCCGTCGGGCCACCATACCGGCGATCTGGCGGAACATGATTTTTTGTCCTCCCATGTCCACGACCGTCGTCGTCCGTTCGTTGTCTTCCGACGATTTCGGGTGCCACGCCACCAGGAACAGCCCGTGGTGGTGCCGGAAGTAATCGACCGTTCCCGAAACCGGGAACCAGTTGATGTGCACGTTCCAGATCGACATGAAGACCGATACCACGATCCGGTTGTCCTTGAAATATTCCTTTTCTTCGACCTCCTCGAGCGCGACGATCGTTCCGTCCGCCGGCGAATACACGGCTCCGTCGTCCTGCAACAGCGGCCGCGACGGGCTTCGGAAAAAGGAGGTGATGAACAGTACGCCGATCCATGCCGTCACGGATACGATCCATGCCGCCGCTGTCGGCAACAACCAAAAAGAAAGTACGGCAAGAACGATTGCCAGAGCTGCGGCGCACAGGATGATCGGAGCTCCCTCCTTATGGATTTTCATACTATCTCAGATTGGGTTTCAGAGCGTAAATATAATGCTAAAATAGGTGTAAACAAAAGGCAATGCCAAAATCAGCGCGTCGAAGCGATCCAGGAAGCCTCCGTGTCCCGGAAGAATGTTCCCGGAGTCTTTGATTCCGACCGAACGTTTGAACATGGATTCGACCAGGTCGCCGAAAACCCCGGTAACGGCGACGATTCCCCCGGCCCCGGCCCATGCCGGAACCGAAGCGTCCTGCCACAGCGCGACCAGCATACCCACGCCCACGGCGCAGGCTACCCCGCCGAAGAATCCTTCCCACGATTTGTTCGGGGAGATGCGCTCGAACAGTTTGCGCCGTCCGAACGCCACGCCGAACAGGTAAGCGCCCACGTCGTTGGCCCAGACGATAAACAGGATGCTCAGCAGGACGGCCGGCGAATAGTCGATCGCTGCGCCGCGGACGGCGACCGGAAGAGTCACGAACAGCGCCATCGGTACCGCCGCATAGACGATCCCTGCGATTTCCCATGCGATGTTCGTCAACGGCGACGGCTGTTTGCGATAGAGTTCGGCGATGAACAGGACGAAGACCGCCGGAAGCGCCGCTGCGAGGCAGACCGGCGCAAGCGTGCCCGTTTTTATCAGGAAAGCGAGAACGACGATCGCCGCTCCGACGACGATCGGATATGTCGTGAGCGGCCGCGCGCCGGTAAGCCGCCCGATTCGGTAAAATTCACGCATGATTCCGGCCGTGAGAAATACGCCCAATGCAAGCATACTGTACGGCGACCACAGCACCGTTCCCAGTACGACAATCAGCAGCGCGATGCCGCTCAGCGTCCGGACATACAGCGTTTTATTCAGCAGACGGCTCACTGTTCAACGGTTCTTCGATTTTGACTTCCAGTTCTTTGCGGATTTCGCCTTTGCGTTTGCCGAATATCTTTTCGAGGTCTTCTGCGAAAATGACTTCCCGTTCGAGCAGCAGTTCGGCCAACTGGGTCAGCCCGGCGCGGTGTTTTTCGAGCGTTTCCAGCGAACGCTGGAAGGCTCCGTCGATCAGCTTCTTCACTTCGGCGTCGATCTCCTGCGCCGTCCGTTCGCTGTACGGTTTGGTCAGCGCCATGTCGTTCTGTCCGGTCGAATCGTAGAAGCTCAGGTTCCCCACTTCGCTGCTCATTCCGTAGTAAGCGACCATTGCATAAGCCTGTTTGGTCACGCGTTCGAGGTCGTTCAGCGCCCCGGTGGATACTTTGCCGAAGTTCAGCAGCTCCGATGCGCGCCCGCCGAGGATGGCGGCCATCTCGTCGAGCATTTGCTCCTTCGTGGTGATCTGGCGCTCTTCGGGCAGGTACCAAGCCGCGCCCAGCGCTTTGCCGCGCGGGATGATCGTTACCTTGATCAGCGGGTTGGCGTGTTCGAGTACCCAGCTTACTGTGGCGTGCCCCGCTTCGTGATAGGCGATCGTCCGTTTTTCGGACGGGATGATGATCTTGTTCTTGCGTTCCAGGCCGCCGATGATCCGGTCGATGGCGCTGAGGAAATCCTCCTTCTCGACCTGTTTCTTATTGTTGCGGGCGGCGATCAGGGCCGCCTCGTTGCAGACGTTGGCGATGTCGGCGCCCGAGAATCCCGGAGTTTGGCGGGCCAGGAAGTCGCGGTCGAGCTTCGGATCGAGCTTCAGGTTTTTCAGGTGCACGTCGAAAATTTCACGGCGCTCTTTCAGGTCGGGCAGTTCGACGTTGATCTGGCGGTCGAAGCGTCCGGCCCGCAGCAGCGCTTTGTCGAGGATGTCGGCCCGGTTCGTGGCGGCCAGCACGATCACGCCGGCGTTCGTTCCGAAACCGTCCATCTCGGTCAGCAACTGGTTCAGCGTATTTTCTCGCTCGTCGTTCGACGAATAGCCGACGTTCTTGCTGCGCGCCCGCCCGATCGCGTCGATCTCGTCGATGAAGACGATGCAGGGCGCTTTTTCTTTTGCCTGCCGGAACAGGTCGCGCACCCGCGACGCGCCGACGCCGACGAACATCTCGACGAAGTCGGAACCGCTGATCGAAAAGAACGGCACGTTCGCCTCTCCGGCCACGGCTTTCGCCAACAGCGTCTTACCGGTTCCCGGAGGGCCTACGAGCAGGGCGCCTTTCGGAATTTTGCCGCCCAAGTCGCTGTACTTGCCCGGGTTTTTCAGGAAATCGACGATTTCCATGATTTCCACTTTAGCTTCTTCGAGTCCGGCGACGTCCTTGAACGTGATGTTGACGTTCGCATCCTTGTCGAACATCTGCGCTTTGGCCTTGCCGACGCTGAAGATCCCGCCGCCGCCATTGTTGCCGCGCGACATGCCCCGCCACAGGAACCACCAGATTCCGACGAGGATCAGGATCGGGAAGATCAGCGTAAATGCATCTCCCCAGATGTTGCGGCGCGTTTCGAAACTGAGCGGAACTTCTTGATCGTATTCGGTTTGCGCGTTTTCCAGGTTGTGTTGGAAATAGTCGAGCGACCCGATATTGAACGAGAACTGGGGCCCTTGTTCGGTGATCCCTTTGTACTCTTTCCGGTCGGAGTAGGACGCGACCTTGTCGGGTTTCAGGTAGACCTCGGCCGTCTCTTTGTTCACGACGACGATTTTTTGCAGGTCTCCCTTTTCGATCATCTCCTTCACGCCGTCCCATGTGGTCGTGTGCGTCACTTTCTCGTTACCCAGCAGTCCCCACGAGAGGATCACCACGGCCAGGATCATCCAAACCCAGTAGATGTTGAATTTCGGACGTTTGCCCCCCAACTGGGGCATATTGTTGTTATGATTCGGTTTCATGTTTGTTATGTGATGCTTTTATCCAAAAAAATCAACGGTCGGCCCGTTGCGATATTGTCTTACGCTTCGGATTCGTAGCGGGTCGCCGGAGCGTCGGCCCAGAGTTGTTCGAGTTTGTAAAAATCGCGCAGCTCGGTCTGAAAAATGTGCACCAGCACGTCTCCGTAATCCATTACGACCCATACGCTGTTGGTGATTCCTTCGACGCGCCATACTTTTTCGCCCAGATCGGCCAGCGTTTTCTCTTCGATTCCCCGGGCGATGGCCTCGACCTGCGTAGTCGAGTCGGCGTTGCAGATAACGAAAGCGGGACATACAGCCCCGTCGAAACCGCTCAGATCCAGCGATATGATGTTTTTTCCTTTTTTGTCCTGTATAGCCTCTGCGATTGTATCGATCAGTTTACTCATAGGTTTTTACTTCATTTTAAGGAGGTAAAGATACGAAAAAGTTATAAATTCAAAATTTTTTGCCCGTAGTTATACGGATAACTTCGGAGGGGCGTTCAGGCGCCCTTCCGGAAAACTGCAAATATCCTGCAAAAGATAAAACGGATCAGTTCCGCGCGACGTTCATGACCGATTCTTTCAGCGCGTCGATCAGCGACCGTTTGACGTAGGTGCGGCGAACCGCAATCGTGATTTTGCGCGATGCGGCCCCTTTGGCCAGCGTTTTGACCTGTGGACGGTGTTTTTCGTCGATGTAGTCGGCGACCATTTCCGGAATGATCGTTATCAGGTTCGGGGTGTTGTCCACGATCCGCATCAGGGTTTCGAGCGATCCGCTTTCGAAAGAGTACTGCCGGGCGATGTTTTTCTGGGCTTGGCACAGTTCGATCACTTGGTCGCGCAGGCAGTTCCCTTCCGACAGCAGCAGCAGGTGGCGCACGTCGATATCTTCGATACGGATGTTGCTGCGCTGGCAGAGCGGGTGGTCGGTCGACACGTAGGCGAAGAAACGGTCGTTGAAAAGTTCTTCTTCGCGGATGCCTTCGGGCGAAGTGCCCCCGGCCATGATTGCGGCGTCGAGCATGTCGCGGTCGAGCGCGCGGATGATGTTGCCGGTCATCATTTCCCGGATCTGCAGTTCGACCTTCGGGCATTTGCGGACGAAATCCGGAATGAAACGGTGCAGTAGATAAGGAGCGATCGTCGGAATGACCCCGAGCCGCAGCGTTCCCGAAATTTCGTTTTGCAGGTCGGATACGACTTCCCGCACCATGGCGAAAGCCTGTACCGCCTCTTTTGCCTGGCGGATGACCGCCAGGCCCGCGTCCGTCGGCAATACCGGTTTTTTGCTGCGGTCGAGCACGATGACGCCCAGTTCTTCCTCGAGGTTTTTCACCTGCATACTCAGCGAAGGCTGCGTCACGAAACATTTTTCGGCCGCCAGCGAGAAACTGCCGTAGTTGGCTACGGCCAGCAGGTATTCCAGTTGGATGATGGTCATATCAGCAGTGTTGATGTCGGACTGCAAATATTATAAAAAAAAATGATAACTTCCAACTTTCCGGATTTTTTTAACGGCGGTCGGCCGGTTTGATTATTAGATCGTTCTGGCGTACGATTTTCCCTGCCAACTGTCCCGTTCCTCGAGGCGGCGTTCCAGTTCGGCCCACAGTTGTTCATTACGGATCAGTCCCCAGGCCGGGCCTGCATGGAAGCGCGGCGGCGCCTCGCCGGCGAAACGTTCGACGACCAGGTCGGGACGCAGCCGTTCGAGGATGCCGATGAAAAAGTCGATATACTCCTCTTTGCCGAAAAAGCGGAAATCCTCCGGGTGCCGTGCGTACTGCTCGGCCATCGGCGTCTCTTTGAATAACTGCAACTGGTGGAATTTGACGGTGTCGAGCGGCAGCGCGTTGATCCGTTCGGTCTGTTCGGTCATCATCCCCCGGGTTTCGCCGGGCAGTCCGAGGATGAAATGCGCTCCGGTATGGATGCCGCGCGCCGCCGTCGCCTCCACGGCCCGCTGCGCGCAGGCGAAGTCGTGTCCGCGGTTGATGGCCTGCAGCGTGCGGTCGTAGCACGACTCGATGCCGTATTCGATCACGACGTAGTGGGATTCGGCGAGCCGGGCGAAGTAGTCGAGTTTGCGTTCGTCGATGCAGTCCGGGCGCGTGCCGACGATGATCCCGGCTACCTGCGGCACTTCGAACGCCTGCGAAAAAACGGTTTCGAGCCTCTCCAGAGACGCATACGTATTCGAAAAGGACTGGAAGTAGGCCAGGTATTTTTCCGCGGTGCGGTAGCGGCGGCGGTGGAATTCGATTCCCTCTTCCAACTGCTGCCGGACGTTTTTCTGCGGCGTGCAATAGGACGGAGAGAAAGCCGAGTTGTTGCAGAACGTGCATCCGCCGGTCGAGACCGTGCCGTCGCGGTTCGGGCAGGAGAATCCGGCGTTGACCGACAATTTTTGCACGCGGGTGCCGAACAGCCGCCGGAAGTATCCGGAATAGCTGTTGTAACGTCTCGCATCCCCCCAGGGATAGGTGCTGCCGGTACCGGAGGCCGGTTTTGTTTCAGGGCGTTTCATGGATTCTAAAAGTTTGCTGCGGGGCGGCCGAAAACGGTCGGTAGCACTCCGCGAAGCGCGGCGGACGCGAATTCCCCATTGTCGAACGGCGGTCCGCGACCGGTTTACCCTTCGGCCGTTCAGTGGTTGCGCAGCGCTTCGATAAAGCCGGGAAACTGCGTCCAGAGGTGTTCGGTCTGTAGCCACAGTTCGCGGGCGAGAGTCTGGCGCAGCGGCTTTTCGCTCTCGATGTCGGCCAAGTATTCCGGAGTCACTTCGTGGACGTTCGACGTGAACTCGGCGTAAAATACCGGAAAACTTTTTTTGAAGTGAATCAATTCGCCGGCGGGGAGGCTGCCCGTCTGCCGGAATTCGCTCCAGAGCTTCAGGATCTCTTTTTCCGGATATTTGTCGCTGATGTCGTTGACGATTTCGTCGAAAAGTTCGTAGTCTTCGAGCGCCAGGTAGCAAAATGCCAGCGGCTTGGTAGTTTCGAGGTGGTCTTCCGGGTCCATGTCGAGCAGCATCTCCATCATTCCCGCCGCCATTTCGAAGTCGCCGACCAGGAAATGGTCGATCGCCGACCGTTTCAGCAGTTCCAGCACGGATTGGTTCTCCTCTTCTTCCCAGTCCAGCTGCACTTCGTCTTCGTCGGGGATCAGATCCATCAGCTTCTTGACGCCTTCGTACCGCAGGTTGCAGGCCTGTTCCACGTCGCCCTGCCGTTCACAGGTTCTGGACCTGGCCAGAATGGCCGCGAAATCGTAAGCGGCGTCCGTTCCGTGAATCGGATATGAGATGACGTAAGTGTTTTCGGCCGTCGGGACAAACTGGGGTGTATTAGCCATTTAGATAAAGATTAAACGAAAGGGTCTGCACTGTAAACCGCTGCAAAGGTACGATTTTTTGGAAAACGGCAACAAAGTCCCGAACATTATTTGACGGAAAACGGCATTTGCCGCCGCCGTTTTTTGCCGTTTGATGCGTCCGTCCGATTTAATGCATGTTAATATGTTGATAATTAATATACTGTCATCGAAAAGTCCGGCGCTTTGCAATATGGATAAGGGATCGGTTGTTCATCGTACCGGAAAAAATCTTATTTTTGCATACGCATAGCGGTCTGCCGTACAGACCGCCGACCGAACCGCCGCGCCATGAGTCTTACCGACATCAACAACGAATCCAGGTACCTGATCTCGACCGAAGAGGACGAGCTCTGGGGGCTCGTCGTGACCAGCGTGGGTAGCCAGACGATCTCCGCGAAAGAGAGTTACCCTCCGTCGAGCCATCCGCAGGGCTATTTTTTCAATGTGGACGAAGGCCGGGTGCTGAGCGAATACCAATTGTTGTATATCACCGACGGCCAAGGTATTTTTACGTACGGCGATTCGCGCGAGTCGCAGCTGATTACCGAAGGAAAGGTGTTTTTTCTTTTCCCCGGCGTATGGCATACGTACCGGCCTTTCGCCAATACCGGTTGGAAAGAGTACTGGATCGGGTTCAAAGGGGAGGTGATCGACCGGATCGTCGGCGAAGGCTTCTTCGTGAACCAGGCCCCGGTGTTCAATATCGGACTTAACGAGCGTATTGTCGACCTGTATATCAAGGCTTTCGATATCGCGAACGAGGAACGTTCCGGGTTTCAGCAAGCGTTGGGCGGGATCGTGATGCACCTGCTCGGGTTGATGTATTACCGTCACCGCACCCGCGATTTCGTCGACGAGAACATGATCAACAAAATGAACAAGGCGAAGGTGATCATGCGCGAGGGCGTTTACGAAAACCTGTCGGCCAAGGAAGTGGCCGACAGGTTGCATATCGGCTATTCGGGTTTCCGCAAAGCGTTCAAGGAGTTTACCGGAACCTCGCCGGCCCAATATATGCAGGAGTTGAAACTGAACGAGGCGAAGCTGCTGCTCACCACGACCACGCGTCCGGTGAAGGAAATCTCGTACAGTCTGAAGTACGAGAATCCGGAATATTTTTCGATGTTCTTCAAACGGCGGACTTCGATGACGCCCGTCGAGTACCGCAACATCGGGAGCCCGGCGAAGGACGAGGAGGAGCGCATGCCGGAATAATTCGAGTACTAAGGATTAGGATTAAAGGAGAGTAAGCAATTTTACGAATCTATGGAAAACAGGAACGAAAAGGTAGAAATCATACAGATTAATATTTCCGGGGAGGACAAGCCGGGGCTGACTTCTTCGCTGACCGATATTTTGGCGCGCTACGATGCGACGATCCTGGATATCGGGCAGGCCAATATCCACCAGACCCTGTCGATGGGCATCCTGTTCAAGACCGATTCCCAGCGGGCCGGCGACATCATGAAGGACTTGCTGTTCAAGGCTTACGAATTGGGCATTCAGGTGCGTTTCAAGCCGATTACCGCCGAACAGTACGAAAACTGGGTGGGAATGCAGGGGAAAAACCGTTACATCATCACGGTGCTCGGCCGTAAGTTGAGCGCGCAGCAGATCGCGGCGGTCACGAACGTGGTGGCCGGGCAGGGATTGAATATCGACTCGATCCTGCGGCTCACGGGGCGTATTCCGTTGGATGTCGATGCGCGCGCTCCAAAATCGTGCATCGAACTGTCGGTGCGCGGTACGCCGCGCGACCGCGAGGGGATGCAGTTCGAATTCATGCGGCTTTCGACCGAAATGGGGATGGATATTTCGTTTCAGGCCGATAATATGTTCCGCCGGACGCGCCGGCTGATCTGTTTCGATATGGATTCGACGTTGATCGAAACCGAAGTGATCGACGAATTGGCCGAGCGCGCCGGGGTCGGAGAGCAGGTACGCGCGATCACCGAAAGCGCGATGCGCGGCGAGATCGATTTCACGGAGAGTTTCCGGCGCCGGGTGGCCATGCTCAAAGGGCTGGACGAGTCGGTGCTCGCCGACATTGCGGACCACCTGCCCTATACCGAGGGGCTCGACCGGTTGATGCATATCCTCAAGCGCATTGGGTTCAAAACGGCGATTCTGTCCGGCGGGTTCACCTATTTCGGCAATTATTTGCGGCAGAAATTCGGGTTCGATTACGTGTATGCCAACGAACTGGAGATCATTGACGGTAAGTTGACCGGCCGTTACCTCGGCGACATCGTCGATGGCAAGCGCAAAGCCGAATTGTTGAAACTGATCTCGCAAGTCGAAAACGTGGACATTGAGCAGACGATCGCCGTCGGCGACGGAGCCAACGATCTGCCGATGCTCAGCGTGGCCGGGCTCGGTATCGCATTCCACGCGAAACCGAAAGTAAAAGCCACGGCCGGACAGTCGCTGTCGACGATCGGGCTGGACGGCATTCTCTATTTCCTCGGTTACAAAGATTCTTATCTGGACGACAAACGGTTTGTGTGACGGGTTCCCGACAGGGGGAAACGTTCCGTTGTTTTCGACGGGTCGCGTGGCCGGATCGGCGACGGGAAGATGCGCTGTGCGTGGCCGGGCGGAGCCTTATCCGGCGCAAAACTTTGTAAACTTGAAAACTTTTTTTGTTTATTAGTTTTATTTCGTATCTTTGGAACCGGATTGTTAAGGTATTGCCATGTTGCTAAAAGATAGAATCGTAGCGGAGTCGACGAATCTGTTTGTCCGTAACGGCGTGAAGTCGGTCCGGATGGACGATATCGCGTCCCGCCTGGGCGTCTCTAAGCGGACGATTTACGAATTGTTCGGCGACCGGGAGTCGCTGATCGTCGAATGCGTGCGGCATTTTTATGCGTCGCAGGACGAAAAACACGACCGGCGCGTCGCATCGGCCCGTAACGTCATCGAGGAGTTTATCCTGCTGCTGGAAGATTGGGAAAACATGATGATGACCAACATCAATTTCATGAGCGATCTGAAACGGTTCTATCCCGCCGTTTTCGAGCGGGTCTATTCCGAGATTCGCCAGCGCGGGCAGGAGCGACTGAAAGGATCCCTGAAAAAGGGGATCGACGAAGGATTGTTTTTCCCGGAGCTCAACCTCGACTTTACGGCCGTCGCGCTGATGGCCTCGATCAATACCATTTTCGCTTCGCCTTCGGTGTACGACGAGGTGCACGTGTCGGTGTCCGATGCCTTTAAGTATATCACGATGTGTTTTTTCAGAGGCATCTCGACCAAAGAGGGGATTCACATCATCGACGATACGTTCCGGAAGCATTTTCCCGGCGGCCTTTTCGGGCAGAACAAAGTTCGGGCGTAAGACGGAATCGACCTCGATTGTATATAATCCGGGGGAGGGCGGTCCGCTCAGACGCCGAGGATGAAAATCGCGGGGCGTTTGTGGATATCGGGCGTTTTCGCCTTCCAGTCGCGGATCTGCGCGGTGCGGATAAGTTGGTCGGGTTGCAGGATATCCGCCGCGACCGTCAGCAGCGTATTCCCGTTGCATTCCTTCAGAAAATCTTCGAAAAGTTTCAGGTTGCGGTAAGGCGTTTCGATAAAGATCTGCGACTGGCGCTCGGTTTGCGCCCGTTTTTCGAAATGCCGGATCGCCCGGCCGCGTTCGGGTTGTTTGACCGGCAGGTAGCCGTTGAAAGCGAACGACTGCCCGTTCAGCCCGGAGGCCATCAGCGCCAGCAGGATCGACGACGGGCCGACCAGCGGAACCACTTCCACGCCGTGCAGGTGTGCAAGCGCCGCCAGGTCCGCGCCCGGGTCGGCTACGCCGGGCAGGCCCGCTTCCGAGATCACGCCGGCGTCCGTTCCGGCGAGCACCGGGGTCAGCAGTTCGGCCACCGCTTCCGGCGTCGAGTGTTCGTTCAGTTCGGCGAAACGCAGCGAGTCGATCGGCCGTTGTATGCCGGCGCGGCTCAGAAAACGGCGGGCCGAACGGGTGTTTTCGACGATGAAGTATTCCAGGCGGTCGATTACGGTTCGATTGTATTGCGGCAGCACATCCCATACCGGCGTATCGCCGATCGGGGTCGGCAGCATGTAGATTTTCCCCTTTCCCATTACTCTTTGGTGTAGATTCGTTTGACGCGGGTCGAAATACCCGTCATGATTTCGTAGGGGATGGTTCCCAGTACGTCGGCCATTTCGCCGACCGGCGCTCCTTCGCCGAAGACCGTGACCGTGTCGCCCTCGTGCGCGTCGATGCCGGTGATGTCGATCATGCAGGTGTCCATGCAGATATTTCCGATGATCGGGGCTTTCCGGCCGTTGACGATGAAGCTCCATCTTCCGCAGCTGAGCCGACGGTTCAGGCCGTCGGCATAGCCGATCGGGACGGTCGCCGTACGCACGGGGTGCTCTGCGACGATTCCGTGGCGGCCGTAGCCGACCGTATCGCCGACCGGAACCTCTTTGATCTGGACGATGCGGCTTTTGAGCGCGCTGACCGGCAGCAGGTGCTCCTGGTGGGCGACGCTGATACCGTACAGTCCGATGCCGAGCCGTACCATGTCGAACTGCGCTTCCGGGAAACGCTCGATCCCGGCGCTGTTGTCGACGTGCCGCAGGATGTGCCGCTGCGGGAAGGCGGCGACCAGCCGGTCGCTCAATTCGCGGAACAGGGCGATCTGGCCGCGTGTGAAGTCGTCGTGCCGGGCTTCGTCGCTACCGGCCAAGTGCGTGAAGATCGTGCGGATGTAGAGTTCCGGGATCGTTTTCAGCGCGTCGATCAGCGGGTCGATGTCCTGCCGTTCGAATCCGAGGCGGTGCATGCCGGTGTCGAGCTTGATGTGGATCGGATAGTCGGTTTCTCCGTTCCGGCGTACCGTTTCGGCGAACGACTGCAACGACGATCGGCTGTAAATCTCCGGTTCGAGCCGGTAGTCGAGCATCAAGTCGAAGCTGTCCGAATCGGCGTTCAGCACGACGATCGGCATCGTGATGCCGGCCTCGCGCAGTGCGACGCCTTCGTCGGCGAACGCGACGGCCAGGAAGCCGACGCCCTGCTGTTCGAGCATGTTGGCGACTTCGAAAGTGCCGTTGCCGTAGCCGGATGCCTTGACCATCGCCATCACTTGTTCTCCTTCGCGCAGCAGGCTGCGGAAGTAGTTCAGGTTGTGGATCATGTGGTCGAGGTTGACTTCCAGCATGGTCGTATGTATCTTGTCTTCGAGGATGCGGCCGATCCGTTCGAACTGGAAGCGGCGTCCTCCTTTCAGCAGGATGCTTTTTTTCGAGAAGCGCGACCGGTTGACGCCCCGCAGGAAATTTTCGGTGGTCAAGTAGAACTCCTTGCGGCAGTCGAATGCCTCCGCATGTTTGAAAATCTCTTCGCCGATACCGATCAGTTCGGTCACTCCGTTCGCCTTCAGCAGTTCGGCCACCCCGGCGTACAGCCGGTCGGGTTTCAGACCGCTCTGGTCGATGTCGGACAGGATCAGCGTTTTTTCGCGGTGGCCGGCTACCGACGACAGGTATTCCAGCGCGATGCCCAGCGAGTTGATGTCCGAATTGTAGCTGTCGTTGACGATTTTGCAGCCGTTGATGCCGTCTTTGAGTTCTAGCCGCATCGCTACGTTTTGCAGCGAGCGGAGTCCGCCCCGGACTTGCGACATGTCGTACCCCATTACTCCGTACAGGGTCAGCGCTTCGGCCGCGTTTTCGCGCGAGGCGGCGTCAGGGTAGGGCAGTCCGTTCAGGTCGCAGCGGCTCGCGTCGACGGCGATCAACTGCCGGTCGGGATAGCGGGCCGGAACGAGGCGCCGCAACAGCGGGTCGCCGGCATTGTAGATAATCGTCGGCGTGTGGGCGAACAGGTTCAGTTTCTCTTCGGCCTTTTCTTCCGGCGTGTCGAAATTCTCCTGATGGGCGTCGCCGATGTTCGTGATGATGCCGATGTCGGGACGGACGATCCGTTCGAGCGACTGCATCTCGCCCTTGCGGGAGATACCCGCTTCGATCACGGCGATCTGCTCGTCGCCCGCGGTCATCAGCAGCGACAGCGGTACGCCGATCTGCGAGTTGTAGCTTTTCGGACTGCGGAACAGTTTTACGCCCGGCGGGCAGAGCTGGGCGATCCACTCTTTGGTGACGGTCTTGCCGTTGCTGCCGGTGATGGCTACCACTTTGCCGCGGATGCGGTCGCGGAAGCAGGCGGCCAGCCGCTGCAACGCCGCTACCGAATCGTCGCAGCGGACGAATCCGGCTTCCGGGTAGCGTCGGACGTCGACGGCGCCGTCGACGATGAAGGCGCGCACTCCCTTGCGGTATAACGGTTCGATGTAGTCGTGTCCGTCTCGGTTCGTTCCGCGGATCGCGACGAAAAGGGTACCTTCCGGGAGGTTGGCTCGCCGGCTGTCGGTCGTCACGCGGACGACGGTCGTGTCCGTCCCTTCGAATGCGCCCCCGACGCAAGCGGCGATATGTGTCAGTAGATCGTTCATGTTCCGAATGAATTGAAGCGACACAAAAGTACGCCATTTTCCGCAAAAAGTTTTGAACCGTGCGGAATTTTACCGGAATTACCGGCTCGTTGCCTGCGGTTCTCCGATAAAAAAGCCGGAAAAAACGGATCGTCCGTTTTTCCCGGCGTATGCGAACCGGCCGGATGCCTTTAGAAAACGTATCCGAACCCGATGTTCAGGTAGACGTTGTACATGTTGAACCCGATGCTTTTGAATCCTTTTTTGAAGATCGAGTTCGCCGCCCAGGTCAGCTCTCCGTATACCGACAGGTGGCGGTAAGCCATCCATTCGGCTCCGAATTCGCCGCCCCAGTTGAACCGCCGGATGTCGTTATCGAAATTGTACGTGGCCGACTCGACGCCGATCTTGGTTCCGGTCGGATCTCCGTCGCGGATGTATCCGTCGTAGGCGTTTCCGCTGAAGCCGCCCCGCAACAGGTATGAGAAGAAGAACCCCAGTTTCAGTTCCCAACGCGGGGAGACCTGGCGCATTGCCATCACCGGCACGGTCAGGTATTCGTTCTGCACCCGGGTTTTGACCTGTCCGGTGAATACTCCGGAGATCAGCCCTTGTTCGTCGCCGTTGTCCACGTTCATCGTCAGTTGGTAATTCTTCACCTGGGCGCCGGCCGACATCCCCTTCGTTTCGAAACGGAGTCCGCTGATCAGCGCCCATTTCGCAGTCAGGTTTCGGACGACGTTTCCTTCGATGGCGAAAGCCAGCGTCGGCGAGTACGCTTTCAGTTTCCGGATCTCGGCCGGTAGCGGAAGCGGGGTCGTGCCGCCGATGTTGAAACCTGCCTTGACGCGGTATTCGAATTTTTTGAAAGACTGGGCGGATACGCCGCCGATACACAGCAGCGCGACCGCCAGGCAGATGATGTGTTTTTTATTCATCGTCATAGTTGGGTTGTCGGGTTAGTTTGCCGGTTTCTCTTCGCAGATCACTTCTACGTCGTCCACGAGCAGCGTGCTTCCTACGGCTCCTTTGAAATAGGCTCCGTAACGGCTGGACGAGAAGACGACGGTCAGGTTGTACTTGTAATTCTTCATTTTTTCCTCGTCGAGCGGCTTGAGATAGGTGAATTCCACGTCGAAAGGAAGGTAGGTTCCCAGCGGCGACTCGACCGGGTCCGGGACGACGGCCTTGGCGACGATGTTCGGCGAAGTGAGCACGTTGTCGCCGAACAGGCATTCGACGTTGTCGTCCGTCTCGTACAGCACCGCGTAAATCTGGCAGGAATCCCGCTGTTCGGGGATCACCAGGTTGTTGTATTTATCGGTCACGTTGCCGGCCGACACGTAGCTGTAATAACCTTTCAGACGCAGCGGTTTTTTGCCGAACGGAAGACCGAACCGGGTGGCCTCCATCGGATTTTTGGTAGCCAGCATACCGTCGAACGTTCCGATGAACAGGTTCCCGGCGGCGATCGGCATGTTCAGGGCCGAACCGAACGTCCCGGTCGATTTGGTTTCGAGTTTGGCCGCCAGCCGGCCTCCGTGGGCGATCGGGGTGGAACAAGTCGGAAATTTGCTCGGGACGGATGCGCCTCCGGTCAGCGCGTAACCCGCATTTCCGGACGACCATATCTCTTGGGCCACACCCCCGGCGATGATTTCGTAAGGCTGTTCGTATTTTCCTATCTCTTTCCAGTCTTCGAAACTGAACAGGGTCGGCAGGTCGGTTTCGATCACGCTGACCAAGTAGGATTTGTTCCAGCGCCCATCCTGCGAGGTGACTTTGTAAAGCTTCGGAGTGGTGAAATCGCGGACGGTGCCCGATGCCGGTTCGATGACGGCTCCGGGAGTCAGCTTGAACTCCGGGGCCATCCGGGTAACGTCCGTCGAGCCCGGGACGATCAGGATCATCACCGTGTTGTCGGCGATCTTGGGATCGGTTTTGACGATGTCTCCCGGAACGGTGCATTCGATGATGTCCGCTTCGGCGTTCAGCGGTTCGTCCTTGATGCAGGAAACCGTCAGCGCTGCGGCGCCCAGGAGCGTTAACAATAAGCGTATTTTCATAATTGTCGGATACATTTATCGGATTTTCTCCGCAAAGGTAATTTTAATCAGATATCTCCGCAAATCTTTGTTCCGGGGGGCGCGGAATTTCTCCGGAGATATTTACGGATTCATTTCTTCTGTCCGAGGTAATCGGGGTACGGTAAAATAATCTTATTTATTAAATAACGCATATTTCGGCGATAAGTTACATGTGTGGGTTTATTCGGTTGATACATAGTGTTATAAAAATGAGGCGGATATGGAAATGCCGAATTTCGGACGGAAATGTCCGGATTCGCCGGATCGTTTTCGTCGAAAGTTTGACGCCCTCGGCCGAAAATCATTTTCGGAAATTTGTTAATCGGCGATTTTTTTCCTAACTTTGCAGAATAATTACGGAATTATTTTTAACTTAAAATTAACCTTGAAAACCTCCCCTCGGAGGTTTTGTAACCTGATTTAATTAAGATGAAACGAGTCGATTTCAAACCGAAAGGCATTTTGTCCGCGGGCGTTTTCTGGCAGCGTTCGGTTGCCGTCTGCCGGAAAGCGGTTCCCGCATTGATGGTCGCGGCGTTGCTGTTGGCGTCCTGTGGAAAGGATAACGGGGACGATCCCGGTCCGGGACCTAATCCCCCCGACCCGGATCCTACGCCGACTCCGACAACCGAATACTTGACCTTCGCTACCAAGACGGCGAATCAGATTTCCGTCAAAGAAGTTTCGACCGGCGAGTACGAAATGTCGATGACCGGGACGGACCCCTACATTTTCACCAATTCGTTGGAGCGTACCAATCCGGCGGACTCCTGCATTCTTACCTTTCAGTACCGTTGCGATAAGGAAATTTCATTCTTACAACTGTTTTTCGCCTCGACTCCTTCTTCCGGCGTGTCGGAAGACCGTTCGGTGAAAGTGGACGGGATTCCCGCTTCGCAGACCTGGAAAACCTGGAAAGCCAACGTGAGCGAATCGCTCGTAAAATTCGCATGGGGGAAAGCCGGTAACTGTTTGCGGGTCGATTTCGGAGACAAATCGGGGATTAAACTCTATATAAAAGGGATTCATTTCCGCGGAATGACCGAGCAGGAGAAACAGGAGGCCGAAGAGGAAGAAGAGAACAGCAAGTCCGAAGCGGCGTTCGAAAACAACCTGAAATCCTATCTGTCGACGCTGTATCCGTCCTCTACGTCGGTAACCTCGGTGGAAGCCGGACTGACCAAAATTACCGTGAAAGGGAACTGTTCCGCTTCGGGCAGCTATAGCCTTTGCGAAATTCCGCCTTACGTCGATCTGCTGAAAACGACCAAATTCGAGTTCAAAACGGCTCTTACCGACGGGACGTTCAGCAAGGAAATGGACCGCTATGTCGAACGGGACGGGTTCAAATACGACCGGACCCTTTCGAAATGGGCGATCGTAGAGAACGGCGATACGAAAGATAAATTGGTGTCTCATGCGCGTTACGCTACCGAGATCGCTTCGACGCAACAATTGCCCGCAGCGAAACCCGCCAGCAAAAAGGGGCTCGGCGGATACCATTTGGGCGGTCCCGAGAGCGATCTGGATGATCTGGGGATTACCAGCATCACGATGAACGTTTCTTTCGTCGGCATGATGTCGCTCAGTCCTTCGGGCAATTCCATCGCGCACGAATACGGCGGTAAAACCTACTATTTCGATAAAGGCAGCGTGGAAAACTATGACAAAACGTTGCAGGCGGCCCAGAAACGGAATATCGTCGTTGCCGCTATCCTCCTGGTCGCTCCTTCGAGCTCGGAGGTGGGAAAACTGCTGCTGCATCCGGATTACACTTCGCGGGGGATCTACACGATGCCGAATATGACCAATCCGGAGAGCGTGAACTGTTATGCCGCCGCGCTCGATTTCCTGGCCAGCCGTTATTGCCAGACCGGCAGTCCGTACGGTCGTATCCACCACTGGATCATGCACAACGAGGTCGATGCCGGGCTCGACTGGACGAACATGGGCGTCAAGCCGATCACCATTTATACGGATACGTATCTCAAGTCGATGCGAATGTGCTACAACATCGCTCGGCAGTACGATCCGAATACCGAGGTGTTCGCTTCCTTTACGCATTCGTGGACGGAGGCCGCTTCGGACAGTTACGCTTCCCGCGACATGCTCGATCTGCTGAGGAAATTCGGTACGGCGGAAGGCGACTTCCAATGGGCGGTGGCTTACCATCCTTATCCGCAGGATCTGAACGATGCGAAAACCTGGAACGATAATAAGGCTTCGTTCAACATGAATACGAAGCTGGTGACGTTCAAAAACCTCGAAGTGCTGAGCGCCTGGGCCAAAAAATCGGAAAATAAGTACAAGAAGACGATCAAGCGTTCGGTATGGCTCTCCGAAAACGGAACCAATTCGAGAACCTATGCGGACATGTATCTTAAAGAACAGGCCGCCGGTTTCGCTTATGCCTGGAAAAAGCTGAAAAAGCTCGACGGCATCGACGCGATGCAGTGGCATAACTGGATCGATCATCCCGAGGAATACGGCCTGCGGATCGGATTGCGCAAATTCCCGAACGATCCCGACGATCCGATGGGTAGAAAACTCGTATGGTATGCCTATCAGGCAGCCGGGACGTCAACCGAGGATGCGGTTTTCGAACCTTATAAGGCGGTGATCGGAATCGACAATTGGAATATCATCCAAGAGGTTCAGTAATCCGTTCGAAAAATTACGGGGTTCGGAATTGTTCCGGACAGGAACCGAAGTAAAGCAAAGACGCTGATTGAAAGCGTCTTTGCTTTTCCGTATTCCGAGCGTAGCCGGGCCGCGCCTCCGGCGTTCGTCCGTAAACTGCGGCCCGATAAGTTTTAGGTATTACCTTTGCAGGGAGTCTAAACGATTATTATTTAAAAAAAAAAATTAGGAGCTATGAAAAAAGCGTTTGTTTTGTTGGCTTGCCTGTTCGCGATGCAACTCACCGTTTCCGCCGACGACGGCACGCCGATCGAGGTGAACAACCTGCCGGTAAAGGCGCAGCAATTTCTGAAAGCCTGTTTTCCGGATAACACGGTGTCTTACGCCAAAGTGGAAAACGAGTGGACCGGCAAAGAGTACGAGGTGTTGTTCGAGGACGGCACCAAAGTAAAATTCGACAAAAAGGGAGAGTGGGAGGAAGTAGACGGCGGATATGCCGTTATTCCGGCTAACACCGTTCCCGTTTTGATCAAAAAGCACGTTGCCGAAAAGCATCCGAAGCAGAAGATCGTGAAGATCGAACGGGATCGTAAAGGTTACGAGATCAAGTTGGATAACGGTTTCGAGTTGAAATTTGATACTAAATTCAAGCTGACCGGTTACGACGATTAGCGAAAAGCAACATGAGAAACAGGGCGTCTTTCGAAAGAAAGACGCCCTGTTTTTTTAAATCCGCTCCGGTCGTATCCGGGCGTTTGCCTGTCTCGGTCGCGATTAAAATCTCCAACCGGCGGTAATGGCGAATACGCTGTTGCGCGTGACGATGTCCTTGTCTTTGGCGAGGCTGGTCAGGCCGATGTTGTAGCGGGCGTCCAGGATCAGGCCGCAGTTGAACAAGTATGAAACGCCGACCGGTACGGCAACGTCCGCTTTCTTGTAAGCAGCCTTGACGTCGACGTCGTTGTTTTTGGCTTTGAGCAGAAAGCCCGGCTGAATACCGGCTTTGACGGCCAGTCCTTTTACGAGGTAGAAGTTCGCCAGGATCGGTATGTTCAGGTTATCGGTCTTCACTTTGACGCCTTCGCCTTTGGTTCCCTGACGCGAGTAGAGTACGTCTGCCGACAGGGCGAACAGGTTGCTGAAACGGTAGTCTGCGAATACGCCGGCCGTCAGGCCCGTTTTGTAATCTCCGTCGAGCAGGGTTTGGTTCGACAGGTTGATGCCCACTTTGGGGCCGAATCCGAATCCGGTTTCCTGGGCGGATGCATAGGTAGCTACCGTAAATAAAGCCGCGATCGATAACAGTACTTTTTTCATGACGATTAAGTTTTTTAGTTAAACAATTCAAGAGCGTTAAAACACTTGGTGCGCGCCCGCTTTTGTGCGGGACGTTTCGGTTGATTTTAACGACACGCCGGCTTGGTCGTCTTTGTTGAGAGTAGAACGGCCGGAGCTTCGTTTAGTTACAAAGTCCGGTCGTTTTTGAAATGCGTAAAATGTGTTTTTGTTCGGAACGTATGCTGTAATAGTTTTGTTGTCAGCGTATTGGCGCGTGTGTTGGAGAAGTGAAAAATTATATTGCGGAACTGTTTTTTCCGGTGCGGCCGTCCGCAGTACTGTGGCGTTCCGGACTTTTCCGTTCGAAAAAACGGGAGCCTGCCGTCAGTCTTCCCGGTCGTTCAGGTAACGGATGTAAAGCGCGTGCGCGATGCCGTCGGTAATGCCGATCGTCGGCACGCAGATGCTGTCCGCATGGACCCGTTCGGCGATGTTCAGGAAGATTTCCGCTGCCGGGATGATGACGTCGGCCCGGTCGGGGTTCAGGCGGAATGCGGAGATCCGCTCTTCGACCGTCAGCGCTTTCAGTTCGTCGTAGATGGCCTTCAGGTCGGCCACGTCGAGCCGGTTGTCGTTCTTATTGCCTTTGAGCCGGTAGAGCTTGTTGATGTTGCCGCCCGTGCCGATGATTTTCAGATCCGGATAATCGGCGGCCAGTACGGCCAGGTCGCGGTTCAGCGACTCGATGTCGGCGAGTTTGACCATGCCGCCCAGCGAGCGTACCGTCCCGATGTCGTACGAGTTGGAACCGATCAGTTTCCCGTTCGAGATGACGCTGACTTCGGTGCTGCCGCCGCCGACGTCGACATAAATGTAATGCCCTTCGCGGCCGAGCAGGTCGGCGATGTGACTGTCGTAAACCATCCGCGCCTCTTCGAGCCCGTTGATGATTTCCAGCCGGATGCCGGTCTTGTTATGCACTTTCCGGGCGATCTGTATGCCGTTCGAGGCGTCGCGCATCGCCGACGTCGCGCAGGCGCGGTAGGCCGTTACGTCGTACACTTTCATCAGAAGTCGGAAAGCCTTCACCGTGCGCAGCAGTTGCTTCTCCTTTTCGCCGGAAATGCTTCCCGTGCCGAATACCTCTTCGCCGAGCCGCAAAGGGACGCGCAGCAGCACGGTTTTGGTCATTTTGTCTGGCGAGTCGCCGTCGTTGACGCTTTTAATCAGCAGTCGTACGGCGTTCGATCCGATGTCGATCGCCGCGAAATTCAGTTTTTTGTTTTGCATGTTTCGGAAAGAGTTTAAAAGTTACAGGTCTCCGCTGAGGTCGTGATAATGCTCGTATAGTTTCTGTTGCGAACGGAACGGCGGTTCCCCGTTGTCGTAAATGCGGTTTCGGCCGGTGCCGTCGACGATCCGCGCCGCCACGTTGTCGGCCAGTCCGAATTCGACGATCGTTTTCAGTTCCCGTCGGATCTCCGGATCGTAGACCGGGGCGTAGGCTTCGATCCGGTGGTCGATGTTGCGCGGCATCCAGTCGGCCGATCCGATATAGTATTGTTCGTCCCCGCCGTTGCAGAAGATCAGGATGCGCGCGTGTTCCAGGTAACGGTCGATGATGCCGCGGATTTCGATGCGATCGCTTTTCGGACCGAGTCCGGCGACCAGGGAACAGTTGCCCCGCACCAGCAGGCGGATACTGACGCCGGCCGCCGAAGCTTCGTACAGTTTCTGGACGATTTTGGCGTCGGTGATGTGGTTGATTTTACACAAGATATAAGCTTCTTTGCCGTTTTTGGCATTGAATATTTCGTTGTTTATCAGCGCGTACAATTTTTTGCGCATCCCTTGCGGCGAAACGATCAGCCTCCGGAAGGCGATCGTTTTGTATGGCTGGTGGATGAATTCGAATACCCGGTCGACTTCCCGGACGATCGTTTTGTCGGCCGTAAAAAGGACGGTGTCGGTGTAGGTGCGGGCGTTTCCTTCGTGAAAGTTGCCGGTGCTGATGCAGGCGACATTGCCTTTTGTCGAGGCGATATGGGTCAGTTTGCAGTGTACCTTCAGTCCTTCGACGCCGAAAAGCACCTGGATGCCGGCGTCCTGCATTTTTTTCGACCAGCCGATGTTCGACGCTTCGTCGAAGCGGGCCATCAGTTCTACCATGACCGTTACTTTCTTGCCGTGCTTGGCGGCGCAGATCAGCGCTTTGACCACTTTGGAATCTTTGGCGAGCCGGTAAACCGTCGTTTTGATGCTGCGCACGTCGCGGCTCAGCGCCGCTTCCCGCAGCACCTTGATATAGTTCGAAAAGCTGTGGTAGGGATAGTGCATAAAAACGTCCCGGCGGCGGATCTCGTCGAGCGCGCTGCCGAGGCTGTCCATCGACGGAACGGGGGCGGGCACCCGCTTTTCGAACTTCAAATCGCTGCGGCTGCAATCCGGGAAAGCCATCAGGTCTTTCATATTGTGGTAGCGCGACCCGCCGACGCAGGCGTCGTAGCGGTCGATGCGGAATTTGCGCTTCAGATAGCGCAGCATCTCTTCGGGCATTCGCTGGTCGTAAACGAAGCGGATCGCTTCCCCCTTTTTGCGGTTCTTGACGCCGCGGGCCACTTTTTCGACCAGTCCTTCGTCGATGTCGCCGTCCAGCGCCATCTCGGCGTCGCGCGTGAATTTCAGCGTGTAGGCTTCGAACGATTCGTAACCCAGCCCGGCGAAGATGAACGGCAGGCAGAAACGCACCACGTCGTCGAGGAAGATGATGCAGGTCGTGTCGCCGTCCGACGGCAGCACGATGAAACGGTCGAACTCGCGGGTCGGCAGTTCGATCAGCGCGAAGTCGCGCACCGGTTTTCCGGTTGCGGCATTTCGGCGAATCATTTTGATGGACAGATAGATGCTTGAGTCCGTCAGTTCGTCGAGCTTCGATCCCTGCGTCATGATCAACGGATAGGTGGCGCTGTTCAGATCCGTCCGGTACACCGTGCGGATGTAGCGCTGCTGCTCATCGGTGAGCTGCTGCTCGTTGACGATGAAAATGCCTTCGGAGGCCAGTTTTCCCTTTAGGTTTTCGAACGTTTCGTCGAATTCCTGCGAATAATCCTTGGTCAGCCGGGTGATTTCGCGCAGCTCGCGGATGGTCGATGCGGGCCGGTTCTGCGGTTCGTTGTCGTATTCCACGATCCGTTTCATCGTGGAGACCCGCACCCGGAAAAATTCGTCGAGGTTGTTCGAATAGATGCCGAGGAACTTCAGCCGTTCCAGCAGCGGAACATTGTCCCGTTGCGCTTCCTGTAGAATCCGGTGATTGAAATACATCCAGCTGATGTCGCGGTCCAGTGTCGTTTTTGCTCCCATGTCAGTCTCCGTCTTTTGATTGCCCGCCACTAAGGTAGGCTTTTCCTTCCGGAAAAAAAAGAGCGCTGCTCCCCGGATTTTGTGCGATGGCCGATCCGGTCGCATTCGTCGGGCAAAGGGGAAATCGGACGTAAGTATAAAGACGTATTTTGCGGTATCTGTGGTTGTTGCGGGGTCTGTATCCGGTCGTTTCTGTTGGCTGTTTCTTAAAATTGTCCTACTTTTGTAAAGCGTCCCGGTCGTTCGGGAAACGCAGAAACGATAGTTCATCCGATTAAGAACATGGAAAATTTTAACGCCACCAGGTATAAGTTGCAGAATGTCGCGACGAAACGGATTTTCGAAGACGAGGGCTGGACGCTCGACGATACGCAGAGTTCGCATCCGTCGCTGATCCGCGCCGTTTACGAATCGCAGCAAATCCATCCGCACGGCGAGGAGCACGGGATTTACCGTTTCGCCGAATGGTTGCCGGTCAAAAGGATGCTGGCCGGTTCGTGCGCGCCGGTAACTTACAAGAGCAAAGGACTTGCGCAGAAACTTGGGCTTAAAAATCTGTATATTACGTTCAACGGTTATTTCCCGGAGATCGGGGCCCGGATGTCCACCTGCTCGTTCAAAGAGACGGAGGCGTATTCGGTTTGCGGAAGGCTGAACGGCAGCCACAAGGACAAAGTGCTGGTGGTGGCTTCGGCCGGCAATACGGCGCGCGCTTTTGCCAAAGTCTGTTCCGATAACCGTATTCCGCTGCTGCTGAGCGTGCCGGAAGACAACATCGACGCGCTGTGGTTCGACGCGCCGCTGAACGATTGCGTGAAACTGATCGTTTCGCAGAAGGGAAGCGACTATTTCGATGCGATCCATCTGAGTAACCTCGCCCTGCAATCCAATAAATTTTTCGCAGAAGGCGGCGCCAAGAACGTGGCTCGCCGCGACGGGATGGCGACCACGGTGCTTTCGGCCGTAACGCATATAGGCCGGATTCCGGACTACTATTTCCAAGCCGTAGGCAGCGGAACCGGAGCGATCGCCGCCTGGGAAGCCAACCTGCGCCTGATCGAGGACGGTCGGTTCGGCAATCACAAAATGCGGCTGATGGTGTCGCAGAACGCGCCGTTCGTGCCGATGTACAATGCATGGAAAGCCCGCTCGCGCGAAATGCTGCCTTACAACGACGACTGCGCCCGTATCGACGCCGAAGAGATCGACGCCAAAGTGCTGTCGAACCGCAAGCCGCCCTACGGGATCAAAGGCGGGCTCTTCGATGCGTTGACCGATACCGGCGGCGATATCCTGGTTGCGACCAACGAAGAAGCGCGCGCCGCTAAAGAGCTTTTCCTGGAGTGCGAAGGCGTGGATATTTACTCCGCTCCGGCCGTGGCGCTGGCTACGCTGATCCAGGCGGTGCGCGACGGCGAGGTCGATCCGGAAAAGATCGTTATGCTGAACGTTACCGGCGGTGGGGAGAAACGCTTTATGCAGGGCAAAAAATTACATTACCTGAAGCCGTCGGCCGTCTTCCCGATCGATCCGGATGCAAAAGAGGTGGCCGAAAAAGTAGGTCGCCTGTTTTCGTAGCGAGGCGCGACTTATATAAGAACGAAAAACGACCGGCAGTCTGTCGGTCGTTTTCCTTTTTTTCGTAATTACGGGATTTCGCCCGCCGGAACGTTTTCCTACTCGGGAAATTTTTCCAGATAGACGAGCCACATTCCGGGATAGGCCTCTCTTTCACGGAAAGGACGGTAGTCCAGCCGCCGATAAAGAGCCTGGTTCCGAACGCTGCTATGGCTTGTGAAGAGTTCGCATCGCATCGGTGGATACTCTTTTTCGATCGATCCGAGCAGTTCGGTGCCGATCCCTTTTCTCCGTTGTTGATGCCCGACGATCAGTTTGCCGATGAATAGCGTGCGACCGTCCGTATGCGCGCGGACGGAGCCGACGATTCTGCCGCAGCCGTCGGTCGCTTTCAGTACGACGCCCGTTTCGAATTCCGCTCGCAGCTCTTGCAGCGTTTGCAGCAAAGGGGGAATCCGGAAGTCGTTCAGCAATTCGGCTTCGCTTCGGTAAGCGAGGTATTGCAGATCCAGGATCTGTTGCAGGTCGCATCTTTCCGCCCGGGTTATCGTCGTCATATCCGTATTCACGTTCGAAGCGCCTGCACGACTCGTGCAGGCGCTTCGAACATAGGGTGAAAATATTATTTCTTATAAATGTCCGGAATCTCGGGACGCCCGACGCCTACGGTCACGTTGACGCGCCAATCCACGTTGTTCGTGTACAGGTGACGGAAATCGAACGGCTGTTGCGCCCATACGCGGAAGATATTGCCTTCCTGCCAGGTATTTCCGGCCGAGGTGTAGTCGCACATCCGCAGGATGTGTTTGTTGCCCGCTTCGTCCTTGCACGGTACGTCGAACGTCATCCAGATCGCCGGCGTTTCCGGGTTTTCGACCAACTGAACGTCGATGTAGTTGTCCGTGTCGCGCATGAATTCGTAGCGGTACATCGGCGGTTCGGTCACGCCGTCGCGACGCGGAATCAGCCGCGAGTCGAACGCCAGGACGATCGGCCCGCGGACAATGGCGGCGTCGCCTACGCCCGACGGCGCATCGACCACGCGCGCGCGCATGTCCAGTTCGACCTCGATCTTATCGTTGTCGTTCCAAGTGCGTTCGATCGAAGCGTACGTGCCCGGCAGGATGTAACCGTCGTAAGGTTCTCCGTTGATCTTGATGGCAGTGCGCTTGCTCCACTGCGGGATGCGCAGTTCGAGCGCGAAGGCTTCGCTTTGGGGCAAATTCACGGTCGCCGCCACGTTCCCCTGTACCGGGTATTCGCTTTCCATATTGATTTTCAGCGGTTGTCCGGAAGGCGTCTTGACGGTGCTGTTCATTTTGCCGTACAGGTTGATTGCGGCGCCGTCGGCGGTGGTCATCACGGCCCAGGAGGGAGTGATCATCAGTCCGCGCGGACCGTTGGCTACGCAGCAGCTCATCACCACGTCCGGGAACTGCTGGTGACTGTGTACCCGTTCGCCCATCAGGCCGGCGTAATACGACCACCATTCTCCTTTCGGCGACATCGAGGCGAGCAGGGCGTTGTAAAGGCTGGTTTCCAGTTCGTCCGCATAGCGGCTGTCGCCGGTCAGGCGCAACATTTGATACAGGAACTTCATCCAGGTTGCCGTCACGCAGGTCTCCATCCCCTGATACATCGGTTCGGTTTGGCGCATCTTGCCGTGGCACCAGATTTCGGCCATCGAACCCGATCCGACGATCATGATTTCGTCGCGGATGATCGTGTTGATCAACTTGTGGCAGGCCTCGAAATAGAGCGGATCGCCCGTAATGCGATACATTTCGCACAGCCCTTCGAAACACGACATCATTTCGTAGGCTTTCGGCGCGCCGCTCATTTTCCATAACGGAGTGCCCGATACGGCTTCCTGAACCAGCCGTAGTCCGGTCGGCGTCAGCTTGTTCGGCGTGTCCCACGACTTGATGATATATTCGGCGAAATCGAGGTAGCGTTTGTCCCCGGTTTTCTGGTACAGCAGCGCGATCGGTTCCAATACCGAGCAGGAGGCCAGCCCTTTCCAGCCGATCCATCCGGTCGCGGCGATGTTGACCCCGCTTCCCGGACCGGTTTCTGAGATCAGGTTGTCGGCCACTTTACAGGCGGCGTCGAGCACGCTTTTGTCCTGCGTCTGGTCGTAATAGGCCAGCAGGCCGAGCATGACGTATTTACGGCCCCAAATATCCCATTCGCCGAGGTGGTTCTCGTCGAGATAGGTACCGATGTATCCGTTTTTGTCCTGCGTGGCGATCAGTTCCTGCACGGCTTTATCTACCACGGCGCGGTTCTCGGCGGTCGGCGCATAACCGTAGCCCTGCATGGCCGCCGTGTACCATTTACCCCAGAATTCGGAGCGGAAGCCCCAATTTCCGTCCGGTTTGTCGCGGAACGGCTGTACGACCCGTTCGATGTCTTGGGCCATCAACCGGTTGTCGATGCACAGGTCGAGTTTTTCGCCCAGGTAGCCGCCGAAATGGGTGGCTCCGTAAGCGGCCGGTTCGAGCACGTTGCGTACTTTGATCGTGGAGGCCGGCGCGGAAGTTTTTTTCTCTTTCCCGTAAGCTTGGGGGGCGAGCAGCGCTGCGGCTGCGGCGAGAAGTAAAAGTTTTTTCATAAGGTTGATTCGGTTCTTCGTTTATTGTACAAAGATAAAAAATTGTACGGAGTTATTCCAGATAAGACAAAATGTTTCCGCTGATCTGCTGTAACGAGATTTCGCACAGCTTCGTGTTGTATTGCGCCGAGAGAATGCGTTCCTCGGCGTCCAGCAGGCTTTTCTGGGCTTCCCGCATCTCGATGCCCGACAGGTCGCCGAGCAGGTAGCGCTCCATTGCGATTTCGTGGTTCTCGGTCGCTGCGACGAGGTTCTCCTCTTCGAGTTTCAGCAGTTCGAGATTGTTGCGGTAAGCCTGCCAGAAGTCGGCCAGGTCGGCCCGCAGCGACAGTTCGAGCTGTTGCCGGGTGAGCTCGGCGTTTTCGATCTGGATGCGGGCGTTGCGTTGTTCGCGCCGTCGGTTGCCGTCGAACAGCGTGATGCCGAGCGTCGCGCCGACGTCCGGGCCCCAGGTTTGCCGCTGCCGGTTGGCGTTGTTGCCGTAGCGGTTCAGTTGGTAACCGTATCCTGCGTTCAGTTTGACGTAAGGATAGTTTCGCGCTTGGAGCGTTTTCAGATCCAGTCCGGCGAGCGCCGTATTGCGGTCGGCTTTGAGCAGCGAGGCGTTCGTTTGCAGCATCCGCTTGAGCAATTCACCTTCTTCGAGCCGGCTGTTGACCCGGATCAGCGAGTCGCAGATTTGCAGCGGAGCGTTGACGTCCGGGCCCGCCATCAGTTCGTTCAGCCGGATCAGCGACGCCTGCACCAGTTCCTGCTGGTTGATATACTGCGAACTGTCGGCATTGAAATCCACGCGCGCTTGTTGCAGGTCGAGCCGCGAAAAGTTACCGATCCGGTAGCGGGCTTCGACGATCCGCAGCCGCTCTTTCGACAGCGAGACGGCGTAAAGAAAATTTTTCAGCCGGATTTTCTGCTGTACGTAATTGTAATATTCGGCGGTCAGTCCCGCTACGAAATCCTCGATAGCGATCCGCGCATTGACTTCGCCGAGACCGCGCAGTTCCTCCAATCGCTTGTAATTGGTTTGCACCCGGAATCCGTCGAAAAGCGTCCAGCCGAGGTCGAGTCCCGCGTTTACCGTTTGGTCGTAAACTCCGGAAACGCTGCCGCGTTCTCCTTCGGCGCTTTCGGTGCGGTTTTCGCTCAGGGCGCCCGAATAACCGGCCGCCAGGTCGAGCGACGGCAGGCGGCCGGCATTGGCCGCCGTCACGTTGTTCGCGGCGATCTGTTGTTCGTTTTTCGAAATGCGGATCGCGTAGTTCTTCTCGAGTCCCTCCTGCAGGCAGGTTTGCAGCGTGTAGGTCTGCTGTGCCGACAACATTCCGCACAGACATCCCGCTGCGATCGACAAAACGTATTTTCTCATGCTTGCTTTTTTAATCGGTTCGTGGAGACATAGGTGTATATGGCCGGGACGATGTACAGCGTCATGATCGTCGAAACCAGCATGCCGCCCACCACGGCGATCCCCATTGTGATCCGTCCGTTGGCTCCCTCGCCGGTGGCGAAGGCGAGCGGCAGCAGCCCGAGAATGGTAGAGGCGCTGGTCATCAGGATCGGGCGCAGGCGTTGCAGCGCCGCTTCTTCGATGGCCTGCATCTTGGCGACGCCCGTTCCCTGTTTCTGGTTGGCGAATTCGACGATCAGGATACCGTTCTTGGCGACCAGGCCGATCAGCATGATGATCCCGATCTGGCTGAAAATATTCATCGTCTGCCCGGTCGCGAACATAAATATCAGCGCTCCGGCGACAGCCAGCGGTACGGTCAGCATGATGACGAACGGGTCTTTGAAACTTTCGAACTGGGCGGCGAGGATCAGGTAGATCAGTACGATGGCCAGCACGAAGGCGAACATCAGGCTCGACGAACTTTCGCGGAACTCTTTCGAGTCGCCGGCCAGCGCGGTGCGGAACGTGTCGTCTAGTACCTCTTTCGCGATTTTGTCCATCTCGTCGAGTCCCTGACCGATCGTTTTGCCTTCGGCCAGGCCTGCGGAGATCGTGGCCGAAACGAAACGGTTGTAGCGGTAGAGCTGCGGCGGCGCGATGCCTTCGGCCAGGCTCACCAGGTTGTCCAACTGGATCATCTCGCCTTTGTCGCTGCGGATATAGATCGATTTCAGGTCGACCGGCTTGTTGCGCTGCTGCCGGTTGATCTCGCCGAGTATTTCGTATTGTTTCCCGTTCATGTAGAAATACCCCATGCGCTGGCCGCTGAGCCCGTATTGCAGCGTCTGCGCGATGTCGCGGGTGCTGACGCCCATCAGGTTGGATTTGTCGCGGTTGATCGAAATGCGGGCTTCGGGTTTGCTGAATTTCAGGTTGACGTCGGCCATCTGGAAAGTCGGGTTGTCGTAGACCCTGGCCATGAACTCCGGCAGTACCTCCTGCAATTTTTCGAGGTTGGTGGCTTGTAGCACGTACTGAATCGGCATCGATCCGCGTCGGCCGCCGAAAGTCGATTGTTGCTGCACGAACGCGCGGGCCATCGTCTTGCTTTTGACCGCTTTGGATAGCTGTTCGGCGATATCCATCTGCGACCGTTGGCGTTCGGTGATGTCTTTCAGCGCGATCTGCACGTTTCCGCTGCCGCTCGATACGCGGGCCGTGACGGCCCGGGATTCGGGAACCAGCGTGTCGACCAGCCGGTTGATGTCCTCGGTATAGTCGCGTATGTATTCGTAAGTGACGCCTTCCGGTCCGCGCGTATTGATCGTAATCATCGAACGGTCTTCCAGCGGCGCCATCTCGGACGGAATCCGGCTCCACAGGACGTAGATGATGCCGACCATCGCCAGCACGATCGGGAAGGCGAGCACCCTGCGGCGCAGGAACGCCGCCAGCGTGCGGCTGTAAAAACGGTTCATGCCGACGAAGAACGGTTCGGTCTTGCGGTAGAACCACCCCGGCCGGTCGCGGTGCTTCAACAGCTTGGTCGCCAGCATCGGTGTGAAAGTCAGCGCCGAGAATGCCGAAATGATCACCGCGCCGGCCACTACGAGGCTGAATTCCCGGAACAGCCGGCCGGTCATGCCCTCCATGAATACGATCGGGAAAAAGACGGCCACCAACGTGATGGTCGTCGAGATGACGGCGAAAAAGATCTCCTTAGCTCCTTCGATACCGGCCTCCTTCGGACTCATGCCGCGTTCGATGCGGATGTAGATATTTTCGGTCATCACAATCGCGTCGTCGACGACCAGTCCGACGGCCAGCACCACGGCCAGCATCGACAGCACGTTGATCGAGAATCCGGCCAGGTACATCACGAAGAACGATCCGATCAGCGAGACGGGGATTACTACGCACGGCACCAGCGTCACGCGCCAGTCGCGCAGGAACAGGAAAATGATGACGATCACCAGGAAGAAGGCTTCGTATACGGTGCTTTCGACTTCGTTGATCGAGGCGCGGATGAATTTCGTGTTGTCGAATCCGTAGCTGGTTTCCACGTCTTCGGGCAGATCCTTTTTCATCCGTTCCATTCGTTCGTAGACCGCGTCGGCGATTTCGATGTGGTTGGCTCCGGGCTGCGGGATCACGACGACGCCGACCATCGGCACCCCGTTCATCTTCATGTAGCTGCGGGTGTCCTGCGGGCCGAGCTCCGCCCGTCCGATGTCGCGGAATCGGATGATTCGGTTGTTCTCTTCTTTGATTATGAGACTGTTGAATTCTTCTGCGGAGTGCATCAGTCCGAGCGTGCGAATGGTCAGTTCCGTGGTGTTTCCCTCGATGCTGCCCGACGGGAGTTCGACGTTCTCGCGGTCTACGGCGTTTTTCACGTCGACCGGCGTAAGGCCGAAACCGGCCATTTTGACCGGGTCGAGCCACAGCCGCATCGAGTAGCGCTTTTCACCCCAGATCGAAACGCTGCTGACGTCGCTGATCGTTTGAAGTTGTTCTTTAACCGTCAGGTCGGCGATTTCGCTCAGTTCCAGCAGCGAGCGTTTGTCGCTGCGGATGGCGACCATCAGGATCGGCGAAGCGTCCGCATCGGCTTTCGATACGGTCGGCGGATCGCAGTCGCGCGGCAGGTAGCGTTGTGCGCGCGAGACTTTGTCGCGCACGTCGTTGGCGGCGGTTTCGAGGTCGACCGACAGTTCGAATTCGACCGTGATGCGACTCGATCCCTGGCTGCTGACGCTCGACAGCGAGCGGATGCCGGGGATGCCGTTGATGTTTTGTTCGAGCGGCTCGGTAATCTGGTTCTCGATTACGTCGGCGTTCGCGCCCGGGTAGGAGCACGAGACTGAAATGATCGGGTTGTCGACGCTCGGATACTCCCGCACGCCGAGGTAATTGTACCCGATGAGGCCGAACAGCAGGATGATCACGGTCATCACCGTGGCGAGCACCGGCCGCCGGATACTGATTTCTGAAATATTCATACGGCGGCGGAATTAGTCGATACGGTCGAGTTTCACTTGCAGTCCGGTACGCAACTGCAACGTTCCAGAGGTAATCAGCGTGTCGCCCGTCTGCAATCCGCTGACCACTTCGACCTGAGCGTCGGTGCGCAGTCCGGTTTCGATCTGCACCGGCTGGGCTGTTCCGTTCCTGTACAGGAAGACCTTGTCTACGCCCAGTTCCGGGACGACGGCTTCGGTCGGAATGACAATGGCGTTCAGTACCTTGCGCGTTTGCGCATACACGTTGGCGAAGCGGCCGGGCATCAGTTTCCGGTCGGCGTTCGGATAGAGCGCTCTCACCGGAAGCAGGTGGTTGGCGTCGAGGCTCGAACCGATGGCGTAAACCGAGGCTTCGAACGGTTTGAGTTCCCCGGTCAGCCGGAAAGTGACGCGCGTTCCCTTACGGATCTCGGACGCGTATTGTTCGGGTACCGAAAATTCGATTTTCAGCGGAGAAGTCTTGGTCAGTTTGGCCACGACTACCGACGGCGAAGCGTAAGCCCCCTCGCTGACGTGGCGCAGCCCGATGATCCCGTCGAACGGCGCGCGCAGTTCGGTCAGGCCGATATTGGCTTTGACCAGGGCGATGTCGGCGTTCAGGGTCGCCAGTTCGGTGCGCGCCTGTTCGTAGGCTTCCTGGCTGACGGCATCCTTTTCGAGCAGTGCGCTCTGACGGTACACGCGGTCTTCGGCCAGCTTCAATTGGGCTTCGAATTTCGATAGCTGGGCCTGAAGCGGCTTGTCGTTCACTTTGGCCAGCAGATCGCCTTTGCGCACGACGGTTCCTTCGGTAAAATTGATCTGCTCGATTTTGCCGGATGTTTCGAACGTCAGGTCGACTTCCTCATCCGGAAGCAGGGTGGCGATTGTGAAAATGCCGTCGCTCAGTTCCTGTTCGCGGACGATCTGCGCGTTTACGTTCAGTATGTTGGCTCTGGAAGAGGCCGGCGGCGCGTCGATACCGGCATCCGGTTTTTTTTCGCGCATCAGCCGGTAAGTGCCCAGACCGATCGCGACGACAAGAATCAGGGCGGTAATTGCCCATTTCGTCTTTTTGTGCATGCGAAGTAAAAAGTTAAGTTAAGGAAGTCAGGTTCCTGCAAATATAGAAAATTCGTTTCAAAATCGAATGTGCCCCGGACGTTTTTTCGTATTCTTTTGCCTGGCGGGCAGACGTTGCGCGGGCGTTTGTTTGCCGGTTTCCGGCATTTGTCGCGGGCGGTTCGGGCATTGGCCAAATATTTGCTCGTAAACTTCGGATAAATGTTGATTTTCAGTTTTTATGGAAGATAGTGTTCTGGTTAAATGGGCGCACAACCTGCTCGTGCAGGTCGGTATCGAGCCCGAGACGGCCCATCTGCTCGATCAGTTCGTCATCATCGCGATGATCCTGCTTTGCGCGTTGGCGGCCGACGTCATTTGTCGTTTCGTCATTCTCGCCGTCGGCAGGCGGATCATCGTCCGGACGAAGAAGCGTTGGGGCGAACTGTTGTTCAATCGGGACGTGCTGCGCAAGTTCTCGAACATCGTTCCGGTCGCATTGATCTATATCCTGATTCCGCTGGCTTTTCCGGAACATTCCGAAACGCCCGTGCTGCTCCGGAAAATCTGTTTGCTGTACGTTATTTTCGTGGTCGTCATGTTCGTCAACATGCTGCTGAAGGTGTTTTTCGGCATTTTGGAACAGAAAGAAACCCTGCACGACCGCCCGTTGAAAGGCCTGCTTCAAATCCTGCAGGTCGGTCTGTTCTTTTTGGCGGCGATCGTGGTGACCAGCCTGCTGATCGGCCGTTCGCCGCTGAAGCTGCTGGCCGGGTTGGGCGCTTCGGCGGCGATCCTGATGCTGATATTCAAGGACACGATCATGGGGTTCGTGGCCGGAGTCATGTTGTCCGCCAACAAAATGTTGAGACCGGGCGACTGGATCAGTATGCCGAAGTACAACGTGGACGGCACGGTGCTCGAAGTGACGCTGAATACGGTCAAGATACAGAATTTCGACAATACGGTTACGACCGTTCCGCCTTTCATCCTGACCGGCGATTCGTTCCAGAACTGGCGCTGGATGCAGGAGTCCGGCGGCAGGCGGATCATGCGTTCGATCAACATCGATTTGGGCAGCGTCCGGTTCTGTACGCCCGAAATGACCGAAAAATATAAGGATATAGAGCTGTTGCACGACTATGTCGTTCAGCGCGAGACCGAATTCGACCGGTACCGTAACGGTGCGGAAAACCCGAACGGCGCCGATTTTTTCCGGCTGACCAACCTGACTGTTTTCCGAGCTTACCTGAACCTCTACTTGAAAAAATTGGCCGTCGTCAACCACGAGCTGACCTGCATGGTGCGCCATCTACAGCCCACTCCGAACGGGATTCCGGTCGAGGTGTACTGTTTTTCGGTCATCAAGGAGTGGGTCGCCTACGAAAGCGTCCAGGCCGATCTGTTCGACCATATCATCGCGGTCGTGCCCGAATTCGACCTGGTGCTGTTTCAGAATCCTTCCGGCAACGACATCCAGCGGATTTTCCGTCCGGCGCGGAATGTTGCGGCCGGAGCGTAGGGTCAGCGGCGATAACTTTTGTTATTTTCCTTTTTATCGACCTTTTGCGTCCGATCCTTCTCTCGGTCGTTGCGGCGGTCGTCGTTTCTCCGCGAAGCGTCGCGCGCGCTGCGTCCGGAGATGGATTTTTGGTTCCGCGGACGGTATTCGGGGCGCTGTGGCCGGTCGGTGCTCGAAGGCCGCTGCGGCCGAACTGAATGTCCCGGCGGAACGGTGGGACGGTTGCCCGGCATTTGCGGACGCGGAGGGTGCGGGGGGCGTACGACCGGGCGCGGAGGTTTGGGCGCGGGCCGGCGGTGCGGCGCATCGGGCCGGAAGTAAGACCAGCCGTGGCGGTAAACGGGAGGCGGAACCCGTCCCGGATGACGGTGCGCGTAGTATGCGTTCCAGTACCGACTGTATTCGCGGAACCTGCCGAGGATGATGCGGAAGTCCGCCGACGAACGTCCGATTCCGAAATGGAGCGAAACGTTGATCCAGTTGCGGTCTTTGCCGCGCCGGTAATAGTCCATCACGGCGCGCAACGGATATCCCGATCGGCGCGACAGTTCGATTCCGGCCAGCAGGTCGCTCGGCGAGTATCCTTTGCGGAGGTAGTACCGTAGGTCGTTGCGCGGGAAATTGTATTCCCGTGCGGCCCAGATCACGAACTGGTCGGAATAAGGAGCCGCGTAATTGTTGATTTGCACGCCCCATTCGTACAGATCGCCGTCATCGTAATCGTCGTCGTCGAAATAGCGGTCCGCCGGGTGTGCGAAGGCCGCGTATCCGAGGAACAGGCTCCCCAGGATCAGTATGATTCTTTTCATGGCTTCCATTCGGTTGGTTGTTTTCCATAAAACGTTTTTCGCCGGTAAAAGTTACGTCCGGAACGGCCTACGAAAGTTATTTCCGTACCGTGGGCTGATGCATCATCAACGCTTCGATCGTAGCCGTAACCTGTTCGGTCGGCATTTTCGGCAGCAGCCGCGCGTGTCGGCCGGCCGGATCGGGCGTCCAGTGATCGTTGCTGTCGGCCGGCGTGACCGTCAGCGTGCCGGTTTCGAGACCGAAATAGGGTTCGGCTCCGCGTACGGCGACCAGTACGGCCGACTGATCCCAACTGTTCCGTCCTTCCGGATTATCCTGTTCGAGACACATTTTATAGGCTTCGCGCACCGGACTCCCTTCGACCGGCATGGCCGCGGTCTGCTTGCCGGTGATGATCTTTTCGCCGATGTCGAATCCGCTCAAAACGATCGGGGTCGGCCAGTTCTCGAATACGTACTGACTGGCCGGCGCGTCCATCATCACGTTGAACTCCTTGCCTTCCGGAAAATCCCCGGCCATCGAAACCAGCCGTTTCACTTTGGCCGCGACCAGTTCTTTGCCGGACAGCGGGCTGTCGGCGTCCGGCCCCGATTCGAGCAGGTCTTTCAGGTTCGTGAAAAAGCCGACCGTCACGACGACGACGCTGGTGTCCGGTTGCGCGTTCAGCACCCGCCGGTAAACCGATACGGCGTCTTCGGCCTGCGATGCGCTTTCGACCTTATGCGGGAAACGGGACGGAAGTTCTTCGGTCCACTTCAGCCCTTTATGCCAGGTATCCATACTGACCCCTTCGCCTTTCGGCGCGCCGACGGGAATCCCGGGCCGCCCGAAATAGGTGTTCAGTACGTCGATGCACGGCGCGGTGGTCTCCTGTTTATTCGACGAGACGGTGGCCAGGATATCGACTTCGCCGGAGTCGGCCAGCGCATGCAGTACGGCCATGGCGCCCACGTCGTCGTAGTCGGGAGCCATATCCGTGTCGAAAATCAGCGAAACGGGTTGCTTTTTCGGCGCGCAGGCCGCGCAGCACAGTGCCAACAGTAGGTAAAAAAACGTTTTCATAGGTTTTTCGATTAAGTTGTCGAAATGTAAAGATAACGAACGGACGCGGGATATGCAAAACGGAATCGTTTTTTTAAAATATTTTGTTTTTCCCGGGCGAAATGAGTAACTTGCCTACATGATTTTCCAAAAACAAAAAACCGAAATTATTAAACCAACTGAAAATGAGTTCTGAATCGAAATTCTCACGCCGCGATTTTCTGAAAGTTTCCGCACTCGGCGCAGCCGGGGCGTTACTGATGCCCTCCGGGCTGGCGGCTGCTGCGAAAAGCAAAAAAAATGAAAAAACCGCTGCCAACGACACGATCAACATCGGTTTTATCGGCCTCGGTCAGCAGGCGATGCACCTGCTCAACGGTTTCATTACCATCGACGGGGTGAAAGTAGTGGCCGGCTGCGACGTCTACGACGTGAAACGCGCCCGCTTCGATAAGCGCGTGAAGAAATACTACGCCGATCACGGCGAAAAATGCAAGGTCGACCTGTACGAAGATTATCAAGAGCTGCTGGCGCGTCCCGATATCGACGCGGTCGTGATCGCCACGCCGGATCACCAGCATGCGATCATCGCTATCGCCGCCTGCAAGGCCGGCAAAGACGTTTACCTCGAAAAACCGATGACGCTGACCATTTATGAAGGACAGCAGCTTCGCAAAGCGGTGCGTAAGTACAGCCGCATCCTGCAAATCGGCAGCCAGCAGCGTTCCGACGCCGAATTTATCCACGCTGCCAACCTGTGCCGCGAGGGGGAACTCGGCAAGATCGGGCTGATCAAGGTGCATGTGGGCGGTTCGCCGACTCCCTACACGCTGCCGAAACAGGAAGTGCCGGCCGGCCTGAATTGGGACAAGTGGCTCGGTCCGCTGCCCGAAACCATTTATTACAATTCGGATTTGAACCCGGTCATCACGATCGATCCCGAGCAGAACGAACAGCTCTGGGGCGCATGGCGCTGGTATCAGGGCATGGGCGGCGGCCTGATGACCGATTGGGGCGCGCACATGTTCGACATCGCGCAGTGGGCGATGGGCAAGGACGGCAACGGCCCGGTCGAGATTATTCCCGCCGGATACAGCTATTACGATCACCTGACTTATAAATACGACAACGGAACGACCGTTACCGAACAGGAGTTCGACGGAGGCAAGCAGGGACTCAAAATTTACGGCGACAACGGCTGGATCCAGGTGTGCCGCGGCGAATTCCTCGCTTCCGACCCGAAATTCATGCCGAAGGCCGAGAAACAGCAGGACAGCAGCGTGCCTTACGAGACGAAAGTCGGGCACTACCAGACCTTTATCAACTCGATGCGTTCGCGGATCGATCCGAACGTTCCGGTGGAAGTGGGACATAGTTCCTGCACGGTCTGCAATTTGGGCAACATCGCCAACGAACTGAAGCGTCCGGTGGTGTGGAACCCGATCGTCGAGAAATTCATGAACGATCCGGAAGCCACTAAACGGATGCATTACCAGTACCGCGACGGATATTCGCTGGACGTTTAGCGTTCCGGCATCAAAACGGAAGCGGAGGAAATGTCGTTTTTTTTCCTCCGCTTCCGTTTTTGTCTGTCCGCAAGGACGGTCAGTCCAGATAAACTTTTTGATAGGTAAGCTGTCCGAGTCCGTCGTTGGCTACGAGGGTTTCCGGTTCGAACAGGATCTCGAACCGGCGCTGGGGCCGGCCGGCTTCCTGAGGGTTCAGTACCAGTTCCGATTCGGAGCTCAGTCCCCAGCGTCCGTCCTCGCGCTGTTCGGTCGTTTCGGTGAAACGGACGACCGTATAGGTGTAGTCGCCCCTCAGGTGCAGCATCCGGTTGCCTTCCCCGCCGCCCGCGTTGCTACGGTACATGCCCGCGATCAGGCCGTTCGGATCGCAGTGGGTCGCCCGGTCGAAACCGAAAGGTTCACGGACGACCATCCGGACCGGGCCGTTCGACGAGTCGGCTTCTTGCCGGATCTCGGCGTGGCAGAACATGTGAACCCGCTCGTGGGGGGCCGGCCGCATTTGTTCGTAGTTTGCGATGACTTCCGGATACGCCCCGCTGCGGTCGAGCAGATAGGTACGGCCGGTCGCGCAGTCGAAAAACCGGGCCGTGTCGTCGTAGCAGACGAATTCGCCTCCGAAATAGTCGGACGGAAGCGGTTTCGCACGGTTGCATCCGGAGGCCCACAGGCCGATTCCAAGCAATCCCAGCAGGCAGTAACGTCGGTTTTTCATAGCAATTCCCGGTTTGTGTTTCGGACTATTTGATTCCCATTTTGTCGAATAGCGCCTGCGTGTCGGGTTTATGTCCGCGGAAACGGACGTACAGCTCCATCGGGTGCTCCGAGTTGCCTTTCGACAGGATGTTTTCGCGGAACGACGCGGCCGTCTCCCGGTCGAAAATGCCTTTTTCCTTGAACAGCGAGAACGCGTCCGCTTCGAGCACTTCGGCCCATTTGTAGCTGTAATACCCGGCGGCATAGCCTCCGGCGAAGATGTGCGTGAACGAGGTCGACATGCACTGTCCGTCCACCCGCGGCATCACCTGGGCCCTGGCGACTGCCTTCGCTTCGAAAGCGTCGGCCGGTTCGTTCACGGGGGCGGTAATGCTGTGCCAGGCCATGTCGCACAAACCGAACGATACCTGGCGGATATGCTGGTAGGCGGCCAGGTAGTTCTTGGCGTCGATGATCCGCCGGATCAGCTCGGCCGGCATCTTTTCGCCGGTCTGGTAGTGTACGGCCCAGAGGTCGAGGAACTCTTTCTCGGTAGCCCAGTTCTCCATAATCTGCGACGGCAGTTCGACGAAATCGCGGTAGACCGACGTGCCGGTCATGCCGGGGTAGTTTCCCTGCGAGAAAATGCCGTGCAGCGAGTGTCCGAATTCGTGCAGCATCGTGCTGACCTCGTCGAATGTCAGCAGCGACGGGGTATTCTCGGTCGGTTTCGTGAAGTTGAAAACCAGCGAGACCAGCGGGCGGGTGTCCTGCCCGTCGCGCGCCGACTGGCTGCGGAATTCGGTCATCCAGGCCCCGCCGCGTTTCGAGGCCCGCGGGAAGAAGTCCATGTACAGTACGGCCAGGAATTTCCCGTCGGCGTCGTGCACTTCGTAGGCCTTTACGTCCGGGTGGTAGACCGGGATGTCGGGGTTCTCTTTGAACGAGATTCCGTAGAGTCTGCCGGCCAGGTCGAAAATGCCGGCCTGCACGTTTTCGAGTTTGAAATAGGGCTTGGTCAGCTCTTCGTTGATGCTGTATTTTTCGTTTTTCAGTTTTTCGGAATAGTAGGAAAAATCCCACGGCATCAACTCGCCGGTAAAACCGTTCGCGGCCGCATATTCGGCGACGCTCTTTACGTCGGCATGCGCGGCGCCGATCGCCCGGTCGAGCAGTTCGGTCAGGAAAGCGTTGACCGTCGGGGCGCTTTCGGCCATCCGTTCTTCGAGCACATAGTCGGCGTAAGTATCGTAGCCGAGCAGGCGGGCCACTTGTAGCCGGGTGTCGGCGATCTCTTCGACGATCTTCGAGTTGTCGAACTCGCCGCCGAACGCGCGGGTGTTATACGCTTTCCACAGCTTCTCCTTCAGCTCGCGGTTCGACGAGTACATCATAAACGGCGACATGCTCGGGTATTGCAGCGTGACGACCCACCCTTCGAGGTTACGCTCTTTGGCCTCGGCCGCCGCTCCTTCGCGGACAAAGTCGGGCAGTTCGGCGACCTGCGCCGAGTCGGTGATGTGCAGGATAAAGGCGTTGGTCGCGCCGAGCGTGTTCTGGTTGAATTTCTGGGTCAGTTGCGACAGTTTGGCGGTTAACTCGCGGTAGGTCTTTTTATCCGTTTCGGACAGCGCCGCGCCGTTGCGCGCGAAATCCTTGTAGGTCTTTTCGAGTAGGCGAGACTGTTCGGGCGTCAGGGCGAGCGAGTCGCGTCGGGCGTAGACCGCTTTGACCCGTTCGAAAAGCGCCGGATTCAGCGTGATGTCGTTGCTGAATTCGGTCAGAACAGGCGAGATTTCCAGCGCCAGGTTCTGCATCGTGTCGTTCGTGTTCGCTTCGTTCAGGTTGAAAAAGACGCTGCTGACGTTGTCGAGGCGTTCTCCGCTGAACGCAAGCGCTTCGACGGTATTCGCAAAGGTCGGTTCGTCGGGATTGTTCACGATGCGGTCGATGTCCGCGCGGGCCTCTTCGAGCGCTTTGTCGAAAGCCGGTTTGTAATCTTCGTTTGTGATTTGCGGGAACAGCGGCGCTTCGTAGGGCGCGGTGGACGTCACCAGCAGCGGATTCTTTTTTTCGCCGCAGGCTCCCAGCGTCAGGACGGGAATAGCCATACAATACAAAATTATTTTTTTCATTTCAAAGCAGTATAGAGATTGCAAATATCGTACTAACTAACGCGGCCCGCGACCGTTTAATTGTCGTAGAAGTTGTCGTAGAAGCTGCTGTTGCGGTCGTACTTGAGGTCTTTCAGCATCGAAGCCTTCACGTTGATCGTGAAGCTCCAGCTCTTGCGGAACCCGATCGGAACCCAGTTGAACGACATCTGCCAGCAGTGCAGGTCGCGGGTCAGCGTGAAGGTTCCCGGCGTGATTTTTTTCGATCCGAAGTCGTAACCGCCGTTGAACGTAACCCCCCATTTGGGCGTCAGGTTGACGCTGCCGTTGAAGCCGAGGGTTTGGACGATATTGGCCTGAAGCCCGGGCTTCGTATAGCTGAAGCTGTAATTGAATCCGAAATTCCACGGGATGCTGAAGTCGTAGTAAGTGGCCGACATCATTTGCCGCCGGGTGAACGGGTCGATTTGGTTGTAGCCGGGCTGCGTGAACATGTCGGTATATTCCGGAGGCACTTCGGTCGTCCCGCTGTTGATGTCGTTGATGGCTGCCGGCGACGAGGATCCCCGGTTTTTCGAATTGAACGAATAGCCGAACGAGGTGCTGACGCTCGTGAGCCGTCCCAGTTTCCCTTTCCGCAGCATGAACTTGTTGACCTTTCGTCCGTTGGCGTCTATCTGATAAGGATCGAGCGTCGCGTTGACGTTCAGTCCGACGTTTTTGAACAGGTTGGTGCGCAGGTTGATCGAGAAAGGAGCCAGGTTCAGCGAGTCGGCCAGGAAATTGTAGGACGACGTGATGCTGAAGTTGTCGATCAGCTTGATCTTCCGGAATCCCGAGGTGTCTTTGTTGCTGCGCACTTTCATTTCCAGCGTTTGGGTGAGTCCGAAGGATATGCCCGCGCTACGCCCCGCGCTCGGCACCCCGTACAGACCCTCCTCGAACGGCGAATAGCGCCTCATGTTACCCAGCGTATCGCTCTGCACGTATTTGTAATACCCGTATTTGGCGGCTCCGAAATCGGGGCGGTAGTTGAAGCTGATCGTCGGGGTCAGCGTGTGGCGGAACGCCTGCACGGCAGCCGTTTTTTTGAACTGGTAGGTTCCGTACAGCTTGGTCGTGGCGCTGACCGAGAAACTGTAATCGTACAGCCGGTAGAAGCCGGTGGTCGTATCGCCGTTGACGACCGACCGGGAAACCGGGTCCCACTCCTTGTCGATCTTGCGGAAGTACCAGCGTTCCTGATAGTTTGCCGAAGGACTGACGTTGATGTAGTTGAGCAGGTTCAGCGACGTGGAGATCGGAATGTTGTGGTTGACGCCGTTCTTCATCTGCTTGAACATCCGGTCGGTGAACAGATCCCTTTCTTTGACTTTTACGTTGTTGCCGAGCGTTCCCGTGTAGGTGAACGAAATTTTCTCGTACCAGCGCTGCTTGCCGACGGCCTCCTTGCGCCGGAACGGATAGACGCGCGATACGCTGAAAACCACGTTCGGGAAACTCAGCGAAACGGTCGTGTCCTGCGAGTTCTGCGAGTGCTGCATGTTGGTCGATAAAGAGAACGGCGTACCGGCCCACGATTTGGAGTAGGAGATGCTGGAGTTGGTTTGCGTGTTCAGGTAGTCGTTGATCGTCTGCGCCCCGTATTTGCTGTAACCGCTGGTTGAAAAGTTCACGCTGGCCGAGAAGGTCGAGTTCGGGCGGAACTTCGCGTCCTGCTGGTGCGTCCATTGCAGGTTGAAGTTGTTCATGTTGACGTAGTCGGGCTCGTCGCGTTCGCCGATGATGTCTTTTGAAAAGTAGAAATTCAGGCCGCCCCGGTATTTGTACCGCTTGACATACCGCGACGCGAGGCTCGCCTGCCACGATCCCAGCGTGTAGAAACCGCCCTGGACGGTCATGTCCATGTAGTCGTTGAATGCGAAATAGTATCCGGCGTCCCGCAGGAAAAAGCCCTTTATGGCCTCCTCGCCCCAGGTCGGCATGATGAAACCGGAGTGGCGTCCGCTCATCGTCGGAAAGAAGCCGAACGGCAGTCCGAGGAAATAGATCGGCACGTCTTCCATCACCAGGTACGACGGGCCGACGATCACCTTCTTGCCCGGAATGGTCTTGGCCTTGGTCATTGCCAGGTAGAAGTGCGGGTGATCCAAGTCGCAGGTGGTGTATTTGCCGTTGGCGATGTTGATCGTGTTGTCGGGCATTTTCTTGACGCGCGAGCCTTTCAGGTAGCCTTCGCCGTCCTGCGTCGTCACGCCTTTGATACGGGCCTTTTCGGTGGCGATGTTGTAGGTGATCGTGTCCATCTGGTAGGTCGATCCTCCGTCGGTGAATTCGGGCCGGGTGTTCGTCTTGGTGGTCGTATCTTCGCGTCCGTAGGCGAAGATGATCTTGTCGTCCATGTTGATTTTCATGAAGTCCGCCTTCAGGTTTTTATCCTGGTAGTCGACGTCGCCTTTCTCGTAGATGTAGACCGTTTTGTTACGAAGATCGTAAACCAGCGAATCCTGGTTTTTCCCCGAAATTACGTCGTCGAGGAACGATTTGCGCTGCGCGGTGTCTTTCTTGGAAGTATCCCGCGCGGCGACGGCCGCACTGTCGGCCGCCGCATATTGCGGCGTCGCGGAAGAATCCAGTCCGGGGACGGAGTCTGCGGCCGCGTGCGCGATCGCAACGTTTTCCGTCAGCGAATCGCGTCCTGCGGTATCCTGCAAAAAAGATTCGTCCGAAGAGGCCGGATAAGCCCTCTCGCGGCTGAAAACAAGCTGTCCAAACGGGATCAGACATAGCAGGAGTAAGATATATTTCGCTTTTTTTAGCCGCAAATCCCAACAAATAATTTAACTTTGCAAAGTTATCAAATTTCGTCCGCAAAAATAGTTAAAAAAAAAGAGTTCTCTAACGTTTGCCGTAATGAAAGTTTCAAGCCTCACGTTTTTAACGGTTTCGGTCGTTTTTCTTTCGCTTTTCGGCGTCGTTATTACTGCTAACGCGCAAAAGAAGGAAATCGGTATAAATACCGTCGTAATTGATGCGGGACACGGCGGACGGGACGCGGGAGCCGTCGGCCGGATTTACAAGGAAAAAGATATCAATCTGGACGTTGCGCTCCGTTTGGGAAAGATGATCGGCCAGAAATATCCCGATGTCAAAGTGGTGTATACGCGCAAGACCGACGTGCTGATCCCGTTGAACGAACGGGGAAACATCGCCAACAAGGCCGGAGCGGATCTGTTCATTTCGATCCATATCAACAGCAACAAATCTTCCGCGCCGTCGGGCACGTCGACTTACGTGATGGGGGTCGACAAGGCCGGCAAGAACCTCGATGTCGCGATGAAGGAGAACGACGTGATTTCGTACGAAGACGATTATTCGACCAAATACCAGGGATACGTGCCCGGCTCGCCGGAATCGTTCATTATCTTTTCGCTGATCCAGTCCGCTTACTTGTCGCAAAGCTGCACGTTCGCGGATATGGTGCAGAAACAGTTTGCCAGTCAGACCAAAATGCAGAACCGCGGCGTGCACCAGGCCGGTTTTTTGGTGCTGTGGTCGGCGGCGATGCCGAGCATCCTGGCGGAGTTCGGGTTTATTTCGAATCCCGCGGAGGAGAAGTTCGTCGGTTCGGACAAAGGGCGCGAGACGTATGCGCGCTGTTTGTTCAACGCATTCAGCGAGTACAAGGTGCGCAGCGAGGGACGTGGCACACGGATTGTTTTGAGTGACGACGACGGGGACGATTCGCAGCCGAGGAACGATTCTGCGGCGGATTTCGCCCGGGACGAGCCGGAAACGGCCGCAACGGAGAGCGTCGCGGACGACAGCGGCGGGGAGATCGTCTACCGGGTTCAAGTCGCTTCGGTCCCGCAGAAACTGCCGAAGAATTCGTCCCGTTTCGGGCCTTATCGCGGCGAGGTGCAGGAGATCGTGATCGGCGGCACGTACAAATATTTCGTCGGCGGCACGTCGTCTTACCACGAAGCGTTATCTTTGCAAACCCAGGTGCGCAAGAGTATCCGGGACGCGTTCCTGGTCGCATTCGACGGCGATAAAACGATCCCGGTCGGCGAAGCGCGCCGCAGGCAGCAGTGATTGAACGAACGATTGTGAATAACGGACAGATAAAATTTTAGGCATGAAATTGAAACTGAGCAGAGAATTTAAGATAGGCTTTTTCGGGATACTGATGATCGCGGCGTTGTATTGGGGGATCAATTTCCTTAAGGGACGGGATTTGTTCACGTCGTCGGTGCATTACTATGCCGTATACGATCAGGTGAACGGCCTGCAGTCGTCGGCCGCCGTGCTGATCAAAGGTTATAAGGTGGGGTCGATCAGCGATATCAGCTTCGATCCGGAACGGTCGGATAAGGTGGTCGTGGAATTTTCGATCAAGTCGAAATTCAAGATTCCGGACGATACCAAGGCGCGGATTTTCAGCGACGGGCTTATGGGCGGCAAGGCCGTCGAACTGGAACTGGGCAAGTCGGCCAAATACCTGCAACAGGGCGATACGCTCTTTTCGGAGATCAACAAGGATTTCCTGGAGGTGGCCGGCAGCGAGTTCGAGTTCCTGAAACAGCGCGCCAACGACGTGATCAACCAACTGATGATTACGCTCGGACATATCAATACGCTGATGGCCGACAACAAGGACAACCTGAATGCGACATTCACGAACATCGCTTCGATATCGGGTAATCTCAACGAAGTGATCGCCGGGGAGAAAAACAACGTTCGCGAGATCGTGCAGAACCTGAACGAGTTGTCCAAAACGCTGAACGGCAAGTCAGGACAGATCGACCGGATCGTCACCAACGTCGAGAATTTCAGCGATTCGCTAAGCAAGTCGAAGATTCCGACGATGATCGCGCAGGTGACCACGACGCTCGAATCGCTGAACACGACGCTCGAAAAAGTCAACCACGGAGACGGCACGGTCGGTCGGTTCCTGAACGACCAGGCGTTGTATGACGAACTGGTGGACGCCACGGCGAATCTGTCGGCCCTGCTGGAAGATCTGAAAGCGCACCCGAGCCGTTATATCAACGTGTCGGTGTTCGGCCGGCGCAACCGGGACGAATAGCGCGTCCGTTTACCGTATTAATTTTTTTCCGAAAGTTTTGGTTTATCCCGATAATTTTGAGAATAAGATCGGTTTCGATCGTATCCGTAGCCAGGTCAAGGCGCTCTGCGTGACGCAGGGCGCAGTCGATAAACTTTTCGAGGCGGCGTTCAGTGACGACTACGAGTCGGTCGTCGCGCGTCTCGGTCAGGTTTTCGAGATGCGAACGGTGTTGATGATGGACAACGGACTGCCCGAAGGCAGCTTTGTCGATATGGACGCGTTCCTGAAAAAAGGGGCCGTCGAGGGCTCTTTCCTGGAGGTCGGCGAGTTGGCGGCGTTGCGCAAAGGGTTGGCGATGGTTCACGGGCTGGTAGCCTTTTTCAATTCCCGTACCGACGAGCAGTATCCGCAGTTGAGGGCCCTGTGCAGCGGGGTCGACGGTTTTCCGGAGATCATCAACCACATCGACTCGATCGTCGACAAGTTCGGAAAGGTGCGGGACAACGCTTCCGCGGAACTGTTCTCGCTGCGCCGGACGATCCGCGACCGGGAGAGCCAGGTGTCGCGCCGCCTGCAACAGATCATGGGACAGGCGCAGGCTTCGGGCATCGTGGACGGCGACGTGTCGGTCTCGATCCGCGAAGGGCGCGCCGTGATCCCGGTGGCCGCCGCCAATAAAAAGAAAATCAAAGGCCTGATCCACGACGAGTCGGCGACCGGCAAGACGGTCTATATCGAACCGATCGAGGTCGTGGAGCTCAACAACGAACTGAAGGCGCTCGAATACGAGGAGCGCCGCGAGATCGTGCGTATCCTGACCCGTTTTACCGATGCGATCCGTCCCGACCTGCCCCGTATCCGCGAGTCGGGCGATTTCCTGACGACGATGGATTTCATCCGGGCCAAGGCGCGTTTCGCGCTGGCCAACGACTGTACGTTGCCGATCGTCGAGAACCGCAGTTCGATCCGCCTGATCCGGGCCCGGCATACGTTGCTCGCGCAGACGTTGCGGCGCGAAGGAAAGGAGATCGTTCCGCTCGATCTGACCCTGACCGACGACAAGCATATCCTGGTGATTTCGGGGCCGAACGCCGGCGGCAAATCGGTCTGTTTGAAAACGGTCGGGCTGCTGCAATACATGCTTCAGAAGGGGTTTCTCGTGTCGGTTTCCGAAAATTCGGAGATGGGGATTTTCAAAGATATCTTCATCGACATCGGCGACGAGCAGTCGATCGAAAACGACCTGAGTACTTACAGTTCGCACTTGCTGAATATGAAGAATATCCTCCGCAGCGCGGGGGAGCGTTCGCTGATTCTGATCGACGAGTTCGGCACGGGTACCGAGCCGATCATCGGCGGAGCGATTGCCGAGGCGCTGCTTGAGAAGTTCGAACAGCGGCACTGTTTCGGCGTGATTACCACGCATTATTCGAATCTGAAATACTATGCCAGCAATGCGCGCGGCATTCAGAACGGCGCGATGACGTTCGACGTACAGAACATCCGCCCGTTGTTCCGGCTCGAAATGGGGAAGCCGGGCAGTTCGTTCGCCGTCGAGATCGCCCGCAAGATCGGGCTTCCGGAAGAGATCATCCGCAGCGCGTCGGAAAAAGCCGGCAGCGACCATATCAACATCGAGCGCCAGTTGCGCGAGATCGCCCGCGACCGCCGTTACTGGGAGCAAAAGCGCGATAAAATCCGTCAGGCCGAAAAGCGCGTGGACGAACTTTCCGAAAAATATCAGTCCGAGCTGGAAACGCTGAAGGCGGAGCGCAGCCGGCTGTTGCGCGAGGCGAAGGCCGAGGCGCGGCAGATTACCGCCGAAGCGAACAAACAGATCGAAAATACGATTCGGGTGATCCGCGAGTCGCAGGCAGATAAGGAAAAGACGTTGGCGGTGCGGCGCAAAATGGAGGAGTTTAAAGAGACGCTGGAGCAGGATTCCGCCGGAGACGAAGCGATCGACCGGAAAATCGAGCAGATCCGCCGGCGCGAACAGCGCCGTGCCGAACGCCGCAACCGCAAGCCGGAGACCGGGAGTGCGACGCCTGCGCCGCCCCCCGAAAAGCCCCGGATCGTAGAGCCGGGCGTCAAAGTACGGATCAAAGGGCAGGATGCCGTAGGTGAGGTTGTTAGCGTGAGCGGTAAGCGGGCCACCGTCGGTTTCGGGCAAATTCTGACGACTCTCGACGCCGAGCGGCTGGAACCCATCTCGAATGCCGAATATAAAAAGGCGGTGCGCAACGAACGTTCCGCGCCCGCTCCGGTCACGAATTACAGTACGGCCGAACGCCGGCTGCAATTTACCCAGCAGATCGATGTGCGCGGTATGCGGGTGTCCGAAGCGCTGCAGGCTACGCAGGATTTTGTCGACGAGGCGATCATGTTGGGCTTTTCCGAAATCCGGATTTTGCACGGCAAAGGTACCGGGGCCCTCAAAGAGGAGATTCGCAATTACCTGCGCGCGGTCGATCTGGTCAAAAGCGCCCGGGACGAGCACGAAGAACTCGGCGGGGCCGGCATTACGGTCGTCAAGTTGGATTTATAGATTGAATTTTACGGAAAGCGGTCGTCGTCCTGGCGGGCGTCGCGGCCGCTTTCGGTTTGCAGTGCATTCTTACTGAGATGTTTCCGATAACGCTCGGACAGCGGTCGGAAAAATCCGGTGAAAAAATATCCGCAGAGGTATCTTCGAACGCGATTATTTATACTTTTACTATCGGACTGCTATCCAAAAAGTGTGACATGAACGAAAACGACCGCTTTTTTCCTCCTGAAAAGCACGATCATTCGATCGAAAACAAATACCGAAACGTCATTTCCGTTCTGGCGGCTCACCGGATCGCCCTGTGGGAATACGATATCCCGACGGGAGCCTGCTGTTTCGACGACGATTATTTCCGGGTGCTGGGGCTCCGGGATGCCGGCATCGAATTCGCGGATATCGACGATTTTTACCGTTTCGCGCATCCCGACGACGTCGATTCTTACAGAAACGCTTTCGAATGCATGTTGGCATCCGATACCAAAGTATCCAAGATACGGGTGCGCTGCGTCGGCCGAGAGGGGCAGGCGGTTTGGCTGGAAGACTGTTTTTTCTCCTGCGAGCCGGACGAACAGGGTCGTCCCCGCAAATTGATCGCCTATACGTCGAACATCACTTCCCGCTGCGAAAAAGAGGCCCGCATCCGGAGCCTCGAAGAGCGGAACCGGAAAATCGTCGAGGCATTGCCGGAATTTATTTTTATCCTGGACGACCGTTTTGTTATTACCGACGTGTTGATGTCTCGGGGCACGATCCTGCTCCATCCGGTGAACGAGCTGATCGGAGCGGACGGGCGGACGATCTATTCGCCGGAGGTGAGCGATCTGTTCGTTCGCAATATACGGGAGTGCCTGCAGGACGGTCAGATTAAAGAGATCGAATATCCGCTGGACAAGGACGGACGGCACTATTTTCAGGCGCGGATCGCCCCGTTTGAAGGGAACAGGGTGCTCGCGCTGATCCACGACGTGGGCGACCGCGTCCGGCACACCGAGGAACTGATCGTCGCGAAGAAAAAAGCGGTGGAGGCCGACCGGTTGAAATCGGTTTTTCTGGCCACCATGAGCCACGAAATACGGACTCCGCTGAATGCGATCGTCGGGTTTTCGGAGTTGCTCGCCGCCGATGACTGCGATGCGCACAGGGAGGAATACCTGGATATCATTCGCAAAAACAGCAACCTGTTGCTGCAGTTGATCAACGATATTCTCGATCTCTCGCGGATCGAATCCGGACGGGCGGAAACCCATTTTCAGCAGGTGGAAATTACCGGATTGCTCGAGGAGGTGGAGAAAGTGCACCGGCTGAAAATGAAGGAAGGAGTCGGTTTCAGAATAGAGTGCCCGCGGCTGCCGGTATGGATCTCTTCCGACCGCAATCGGTTGACGCAGGTGCTTTTCAATTTCCTTTCGAACGCGATCAAAAATACGGATCGGGGGTGGATCACCCTCGGAGCGAAGTTGCGGAACGATTGGTTGGAACTATTTGTGACCGATACCGGACGGGGTATCCCGCAGGAGAAAGTCCCGCTTATTTTCGACCGTTTCGAAAAGCTGAACGATTTTGTGCAGGGGACGGGGCTGGGGCTTTCCATCTGCCGGAGCATCGCCGAGCGACTCGGCGGACGGATCGAGGTGCGTTCGCAGGTCGGCGAGGGGAGTACGTTTACGCTTTGTTTGCCTTGCTGTTCGGCCACGGCCGTATGCACGGATGCGGAAGGCTCGGCGGACAGACGGCGGAAAGTGATTCTGGTCGCCGAGGATGTGGAAACCAATTTCAAATTGCTCGAAGCCGCGCTGTCCAAAGAATACGTGCTTCGGTGGGTGCCGAACGGGCAGGAGGCGGTGCTCAGCTTCGTGCGCGAACGTCCCGACCTGATCCTGATGGATATCCGGATGCCGGTGATGAACGGGATTGAGGCGACCGAAAAAATCCGCGCGATCTCGCCCGACGTTCCGATCGTCGCCGTGACGGCGCACGTCTTTTACAGCGAGAAGGAACAAGCTTTGGCCGCCGGATGCAATACGGTCGTTTCGAAGCCTTATTCGCCGGACGATTTGAGAAAAACGGTGCGAAGGCTACTCGGAACGGATGCCTGAGGCGTTTCGTTTTCAAAATGCCGGCCGGCGCTACGAATAGCGCCGGCCGGTGTTCGTGATAGGCTGCATGTCGGCGATTGTCCGGCATGAATCGGGGCGTTGCGAACCGGCTGCGGCATTTGCAGGCCGGCCGCGTCGGTGCGGATATTCGTTTCGGATGACGATCCGTATTTTCAGCGCGGACGCAGGAACGATTTTATTTCGTCTCCCGCATCGAATCGCTGATGTGCTGGGCCTTCTCTTTGACGGAATCCGCCGCTCGGGCTACTTTTTCTTTTACGGCATGTTTTACGTGCGTCGCATGCTGCTGGACGCTGTCGGATACATCCGAAATCTTTTCGGCCGTCCGGTCGATGCCGGCATCGATTTTCCGTTTTACCTTTTCGGCCTTTTCCTTGACGCGGTCGTTCATGGTTGTAAATTTTAAAGGTTCTGTGATTTTTTTCGGGACGGTCATGCGACGGCACGGGCGCGGAGCAAACCGCGAGCGGCTGTCCTTCGGACGGTTCCGATCCTGAAATTTCCAAGAACCGCGCCATTTTTGATCCCTGCGGAAAGTCCGAGATGTTTCGTCGTTCATTTTACGATTTCGGCGAATTGTCCGTTGGACGATAATATTTCGATATCGCGTTTGCCGTATTTTTAATAAATAATGTTATATTTGTCTACGGTCGTCCGTTGAAGTACAGACTTGTCCGAAGAATTGACATCGGAAACGACAAAATCCGGTATTATGAAAAAATTACTGTTCTGCCTGTGTCTGTTCGGGAACCTTTCCGCGTTTGCCCAACATAAAGTTACTTTCGAAGTCGAGGAACTTTCGAAACCCGAAAAATTGCTTCCCGTGCGATCCTGCGAGGATATTTACAAAAGGCTTATCTTGTCCGAAGCCGGATTGGAGCCGTATCAGCTAAAGGAAAATTTAAATTATCCGTTTAGTATCATAGCCAAGGGCGAGATTCCGGATAGTCTGGTTTCCTTCCAGTACAATTCTTTTTTTTACGGGATGTATCAGGCTTATGCGGATCATAGACCGTTCGTTTTGTCCCCGGACATGATCTGGCTGTTGGTTAGCCAGGGGTTTGCACGGCATGTGAAAGCCGACCCGGAGTCCGTGAGGCATTATTTTGCCGATTTTACCGGGAAACAATCGTTGATTGTGAAGACAGACAAGAGACCGGATGATCCCGATTTCGCATGGGAGGAAACTTTTTCCGAATTTACCGAACAGATCGGAAAGTATGGCGGGGATAAATTGGTCGGGTTGCTGACCTGTGATTTTTCGACGACGACACCTTTGGAAAAGGTGGCTTCCGAAGTGACCTTGATGGAGGCCGCGAAACCGTATTTCGAGTTTATCGTGCTGCGTATCGTTTGCGGAATTCCCGAAATAACGCTCGAGGGAACGCCGGAAGATTGGGAGAAAGTATTGTGTAAGGCCAGAGGGTTGAAAGAATACGGGCTGGAATGGTGGATTTCCGAACTGGAGCCCCTTTTGGAAGAGTTCGTCAAAGCGTCGAAAGGCGAAATAGACCAAGAGTTCTGGCGCAATATGTTTAAATATCATTCGCAGAAGAAATACGGAGCGCCCAAGATAATAGACGGATGGATCGTCAAGTTCTTCCCGTACGATAAAGAGGGAAAAAGGAACGACCTGGAACGGTTGGTAGGGACGGATTGTCTGCCTGACGAGATTGTAAAAGTCGATTTGAAATTTCTGGAAGAACACGGCGATAAGATTGTTGAGACGCCCCTGGAGCTTTGGGCCGGTTTTGTAGGCTTGGAGCAGAACAAAGATAATTTTGCTCTTAAGCCGCGGATCGGTTGGATGATCCGGAAAAAAAACATTTGGAATGACGGGTTGAAAAATAAATTGAAAACCGATGCCCGGCAGAAAGGCAGGGAAGATGGCATTTCTATTCGGGTCAAAGAGTTTCCGTCTGTTTTGCTGGAACTCACACGGGTTAATAAATTGAAAATGGAATTTACGGACGAGATCGATATCCCGGATGAGCTGGCAAAAGTAAAGATCGGGGAATTAGAGCTGTCTGGGAGGATCGACGAAGAAGGAATCGACCGGATCCGGAATCTATTTCCCGATACTGAAATCAGGGTGAACGGCAGGCAGGCACAATAGATGTAATCGCGTAATCTCAAAAAAACATCCCGCTTTACTTTTTCAGCGTAAAGCGGGATATTTTCGTTTAACAGACGACAATTGGCCTGTTTGTGGAGCTGGAGGCTCCCGAATGGCTATTTTGTGTGATTTAGCCGAATCTTATAACTCCTTATTTTCAGTCACTTTACAAAAGTGATGATTTAATAAAATATACCCAAATTCATTATGATAAGTCAAAATTAGTCCCTACTTTTGTAGGGTAGGGACTAAACCGGATTTTGACGGATGCGGTTTAATCCCAAAGCAGGGACTTGTAACAAATGTAGGGAATCAATGGCAAGCATCAAAATCAAATACAATATTCTATTCTTTCCGGATAAGGAGATTGACAAAGCGTTTTCGGGCCCCGGTGATCCCGTTTATAAACCGGATGCGAAATTGCGAGTCCGGGTGCGTTGGCCGGGAAATAAGGTCGATTTCAATGTGGGGTATCGTGTGAAGATCTCGCAGTGGGATAACCAGGCGCAACGGTGTAAGGCCAAAACTACCAACCTGCAAAAGCAATCAGCAACGCTTATTAATAGCCGTATCCAGCAATACGAGGATGTTATAGATGGTATTTTTAAGTCCTATGAGTTGAGGGGTATAGTCCCCGGCCCGGACGAAGTAAGGGCCAAGTTTAACGAGGCTACCGGACGTGTGGAGAAAGTGGTCGAGATAAAGGAGAGGAACCTTTTTTACTATTTTGATAAGTTTACCCATGAAATGGGAGGCGTCAACAACTGGACACCGGCAACCTATCAGAAGTTCGCCGCCGTCCGCAATCACCTCGAATCCTATAACGCTAATCTGGCATTCTCCGATCTTACCGAGGCCGGACTATCCGGCTATATTACCCACCTGCGAGAAGTCAAGCAGATGCGGAACACTACCATAGGTAAACAAATGGGATTCCTCAAATGGTTCCTGCGTTGGGCGACCGCTAACGGGTATTGTCAGACAAACGACTACATGACATTCAAACCCAAACTAAAGACCACAGAGAAAAAGATAATATTTCTGGATTGGGAGGAACTTATGACGGTCTATAATCACCGGTTCCCGGATAAACAGAAACATTTGGAGCGGGTGCGGGATGTATTTTGCTTTTGCTGTTTCACTTCATTGAGGTATTCCGATGTGGCCAACTTGCGCCGTACCGATGTTTTTGATACTCATATTACCCTTACGACCGTAAAAACGGCGGACACTATTAGAATAGAGTTAAACAAGTACAGCCGAGCTATATTGGATAAATACACCGGCGACCATTTCAAGGGGAACCTTGCATTGCCGGTTATTAGCAATCAGAGGATGAACGACTACCTGAAAGATGTGGGTAAGGTTTGCGAGATCGATACGCCGATAACGGTCACTTACTACAAAGGCAACGAGCGAATAGACGAGGTTTTTCCGAAATGGCAACTACTCGGAACTCATGCCGGGCGGCGGACATTCATTTGTAATGCCCTCTCTTTGGGTATATCCCCGCAGGTCGTGATGAAGTGGACGGGACACAGCGACTACAAAGCAATGAAACCATACATAGATATTGCCGATGCCGCTAAGGTTGAGGCTATGAAACTGTTTGATAAATAGGATATGGCAGGTCGGGCAAAAATAGTAATAGATGCAAAGAAGTTATCTCTTTACGAGGATTTAGTTTGGGAACTTGAACAAAGGGGACATACAATTAATGATAATTCACGATTGAAGATCACCTTTTTAAGCCCTTACACTCCCCGCATGTCCTATAATATAAAACATTTAATAGGTAAATTAGAAAAGTACATATTCAGCAATGGCAATAAAACTGTCCAAAAAAGCGAACTATCTGAAATTTTGGGGATATCACGGCCAACACTTGATAAATGGATTAGGCAGGGTTGGTTAGAAATCGATCCCCCACGGGACGATTTATTCAATAATGGCGTAGCTTTTAAAATAGACCTTAATAATATAAAAAATCAACTCATGAACATGGCTTTACATTTATTACCAAAACACGATTTTGGTAACAAGAAAAATGCCTAATATCACAGAAGCCTAAAATATTGTTACCAAAACACGGTTTTCGTAACAAGAAAATAGCAAAAGTAAAGACGTGTTTACTTTGAATTTTAAAAAATTATATTAGACTTTTGTAGTGCGATTCGTTTTTGCAGTTAGGCCGACTGCATTTTTGTTGAATTAATAAAAGCACTACTATGTATAGCACAATTACCGGGGAAACCCCTATCGCCGCCTTGACCGTCTCTCAGTTTGTGGAACTGCTTGAGAAAGGCAAAACGCCTGAACCCGCCTCAACGAATCCCGTTGATTATACGCAGGGTTACGTTTGTGGACTCAAAGGCATTCGCCAACTATTCGGCGTATCCCATGCCACCGCCCAACGTTACAAAGACACTTTCCTAAAACCGGCTGTAAAGCAGAACGGGCGCAAAATCGTTGTGGATAAGGCCAAAGCAATCGAACTGTTTGACCAATACAACAAGTAGGGCTATGGGTACAAAAAGAAAAGCCGCCCCAAGCGGGAACGGCAATCCTTATTCTATCGGTGTGCATAGCAAAGATAGTCAAACTTTACCTCAACTGCAAACTGTCCGCCTCTGTTTCTCGACCCGTCCTAAAACGATGCTTGAAGTTTCGGCGGGAACCGGAATACGCCGGGCTAATGTGTGCCGATATGTGGGTAAACTGCGAATGCGGGGCCAGATAGCCGTTGTGCGTTACGGGTTGTGTCCTATCTCTAAATACCGTGCCGGGTTCTATACGACCGATCCGGAACTAATCAGAGGGCAAGTCAATGAATAGCGCACAATCAGCGGGAAACGGAGCGGCCAACTGTATGCCTGACTATATCGGCCTAATAGGGGCGGAACTGGAGAAAGCCAAACGGTTGCACGTTGAGGCTCAAAAGGAAGTCCTTACCGGCAAGACCTATCAAAAGGTATTGCGGGAACTGCTTACCCAGATCGAGCCGGTGGACTTCCGGGAGCGGGCCGGACTTGACGAGGACACCAAGATCACCCGCAAACTCTATGTAGTGATCGGCATTGATGAAATAATCGACACAGCCATCCGTAATAATTGGGGACTATGCACCAAAGACGGGTTTATCTATGTCTTTAACGGTAAGTATTGGCAAGTAGTGAACGCAGAAGATTTTAAACCTTTTTTAGCGGATGCCTCTATGAGAATGGGAGTGCCGGTACTGGAGGCGAAATACCATCAGTTCAAGGACGAGCTTTATAAGCAATTCCTTTCGGCCTCGAACCTGCCAACACCGGAAACCAAGAAGAATGTCCTGATAAACCTGCTTAACGGCACTTTCGAGATTGCAGACGATAAGCAGGAACTCCGAGAGCAACGCCGGGAGGATTTCCTCAAATATCAACTACCATTCGAGTATAATCCGGATGCCCGGTGCCCGATGTTTGATAAATACCTCAACCGTGTCGTACCTGATGCCGACTGCCGGAAAGTGTTGGCCGAATACCTCGGTTACATCTTCATCAATAATCTGAAGCTCGAAAAGGCACTGATCCTGTACGGTAGCGGGGCAAACGGTAAATCGGTATTTTTCGAGATTGTGAACGCTATTCTGGGAGACGAGAATATTTGCTCCTATTCGTTGCAGAACCTCACTAAATACGACAGCTACCAGCGAGCGGAACTATCCAACAAGCTATTGAATTACGCCTCGGAGATCAACGGGAAACTGGAAGCGTCGATATTCAAGCAGTTGGTAAGCGGCGAACCCGTTGAGGCCCGGCAGATATACGGTAAGCCTTTCGTAATGCGGGACTATGGCAAACTGATGTTCAACTGCAATGAGTTGCCGAAAGAAGTAGAGCAAACTAATGCGTTTTTCCGCCGGTTCATCATCATTCCGTTCAATCAGACTATCCCGGAATCGGAGCAAGATCCGGAACTGGCAAAGAAGATTATAGCCTCGGAATTGAGTGGCGTATTTAATTGGTTGCTCGATGGGTTGCGCCGGGTATTGGCTCAAAGGAAATTTACTCAGTCCGAGATGGTGCAGGATCAGGTCGATGCCTATCGCCGGGAATCCGACAGCGTGGCAATGTTTATCGAGGAGGAAGGGTATAAGCCCGCCGTTGAGGACTTCGTATTTCTGAAAGGGATTTACGGAGACTATAAAACATTTTGTACCGATAACGGATATAGGGCTTGTTCCATCAGAACCATGTCCGATAGGTTGAGGTCGCTATTGTTTGAATCCAAGAAAACCATGCATGGGATAATAGTCTATGCAAAAAAATAAAGTTTTATTTCATCGTCATTTGCGTCATTATCGTCATATCCTCGACCAAAATATGACGCACATGACGAATATGACGCAGGAAAAACAAATTATTTTTTCAGGTATGATACGACACAATCCACCATATTTAGAGAAGTACGCAGGGCGTAAGTCCCGGCATGAGTGCCCGGCCTGCCATGACAAGCATTCTTTCACATGGTATCTCAACGGGGACACGGGCGAGGTTATCCATCCAAGCGTTGGCCGGTGTAACCATGAAAGCGGCTGCGGCTATCACTACACACCAAAGCAGTACTACCAGGACAACCCTCAATTATCGGAGTTTTCGAACACTATAAAAAAGGGTGAGGTTACGGCGAGGGTAAAACAGAATCACCCCAAGTTTACCCAAAGGGTTGAAGAAAAAGAACCGGGCCGGATACCAAAGCAGTATATCATTCAGTCATTGGGATATAATAGCAATTTTGTTGCGTTCCTATGCTCGATATTTGACCGCTACACTCTCGAATCTCCGACCATCAGGCGAGTAATGGCAGACTATTATTTGGGCTACACTAAAAACGGTTCGGTTATCTACTGGCAGATAGATGAACGCAACCGCATCCGAACGGGAAAGGTAATGCAGTACGACCCTGTAACGGGCAAGCGGGTAAAGAACGCTAACGGTGCGATAGACTGGGTTCACGCCAAACTGAAGCGGGACAAGGTATTGCCGGATGATTTCAACCTTGTGCAATGCTTGTTCGGGGAACACCTGTTGAAGCGCTATCCGGATAAAGTAGTGGCTTTGGTCGAATCGGAGAAATCGGCGCTTATCGCTGCCGGGGTCTATCCCGAATATCTATGGGTGGCGACCGGTGGGCGCTCGCAGCTCTCTATTGATAAACTCCGAGTGTTGATGGGGCGCACTGTGATAATGTTCCCGGATACCGATACAGACGGCAAAACTTACTCCCTTTGGGCAGATAAGGCAAAGGAACTGGCGACGATAGGATGCGCCGTAACGATCTCTAACCTACTGGAGACGGTGGCAACCGACGAGGATAGGATAAACGGACTCGACATTGCCGATTACCTGATCCGTCAACTCAAAGCCTCGATACCAGAACCGAACAACATCCCCGCAACGGAATCGGCCAAAGCTCCTATCCGGCCTCTCAACCGTGAAGAACAAGCATTACAACACCTCGGCAATCTCAACCCGAATATCTACACCCTGATAGATAGTTTGGGGCTTGTAAGCGTAATGACAGGCGAACGCTTACGAACGATCATTAATTAACCATAGCGGGCAGATTCCGTGCATGACAAACATCCATCCAAGACAACCGAAATTAAACCGTTTTAACCAACTAAATAAAAAAACAATGAAGCAGAACAAGAAAAAGACGGCATTTTTGCCATGTAAGATTTTCAAACATGACGGTGCAACCTTGACTGTCGGGGTAAGTGAAACCACGATTAACGACAAGCCCGCCCCATCAGAAGTGTATTTCTTCGTCGAAGGATATGGAAACGGAGAAGATGATCCCGAAGCCGTTGCCACTTTCACGCCAGACCGAGCGGTGGAGATCGCCGAGGCCCTACTAAAGTTTGCAAGGCTGGCGAAAGAGTAATTAACCCCAAAATCAAATATCATGAACAACGAAAAATTAAGAAAGATGCTGCAAGCAGCAGAAAAATACGGTGCTGATGCCGCTTACGAAATGGCTGTCAACCAAGACGGCGAGAGCGATTCGAATGACAACGCAGATGAAGGCGCCGAAATTGCGACATTTATCAACAAGGGCACCCGTCGTATCATCGAAGGCAGAGATAACACCGGCAATTCCGACGGTTCGCTGGCAGTAGATCCTATCACAAATTTACCTATGTAAGCGATGAAAACAATTTGCATTGGACAAATACCTCAGGAACACACACGCTATTTATTCGGTCAGGCAATAGCCAAATTGCGTGAACTCGTAACCGCCGACAGGGTCGGTGAATACGGGGAGGAACTGACAACGACATTTATCCGGGAATTATTGCAAGGCGGCTGCGCTATCCGCTCCCGGATGCTCGACAAATTCAATGCCTCGCTGTCCGCTGTATTATTCCCGGCGGAACGCCGGCAGAAGGAGGCGTTATATGACGCCCTGCTATCCCAGTTCGACGAACTGACCCGGAAGGCCTGCAAGACAATCGAGGATTTCAAGTATATCCCCATAGAAGCCTATACGGTGGGGGCTGACAGCGGTATAGGGGGCGACCCCGAAGTGATTGATAAGGCTTTCGCAGAAGCCGGAAACGTGTGTATCTCGCATCCATCGCAGGTTGAGGTGTATAATGCGGCTCAGAAAGCCATTGCAGCTATCCACGAGCTCGATGCGCTGGCCCAGAAATACGGGATGTATGCGGTCAACAAGAACAATTACCGCTCGATCATAGACATAGATTTGGAGATGGATGCTACCATTGGAGTACTGGGAGCCAAAAGGGTTGTGCAACTCAATCCATTTGCCATACAACAGGCGTACGATGGTGGTTTGTTCAATAATCCGAAAGGTTAACGGGGTATTTATTAGGCGGACTATACATCCGTCTATCCCTAATAATTTAGGTTATGGCAAAGCGAAGAACGTGGCCTACACTTTTTGAGGAGTGCAATCGCATAGAACTTTCGTATTTGTGGAAACGATATGCAATGTGGATACCTCAGCGTATCGCTGCCTCGATGTCATGGAGCTGTCGAGGTAGGCCGGCCGGCAATATCGACCTGATCATCGACACCCGGGAAATGTATATCGAACTCGATTACAGATTCGGAGACGAGCCTCGTCATTATCGGGTGCAACTGGTCTCGGTTACATCGAATCTTGGCAAGGGGCGGATATGGTATTTCTTATGCCCTCAAACCGGTAAACGTTGCCGGATTCTTTACGGAGTGGAAGGCTGGTTTTTCCACCGCTCAGCGTTCCGTGGGTGTTGCTATGATCGGCAAACCCTTTCAAAGCAATATCGATTATACGATTATGCGATATTTCCCCGACAGATCGAGATCAACGAGCAACTGCGCAAATGTCGTAAAACCTATCGAGGCAAACCGACACGACAATACGAGAGATTATTACGACGACTGAGAAAATGCGACGATATGCAACGTGCTATCGGGAATAGCTTGGGATTGCTCGGAAAATAAAGGGAAAGCCTCTTGAAAGCAGCTTCCCCGATTTTTTGATTCTCGACAAGTTAAAGATAGCAAAAATCGGGGATATGAACAATACACGACAGGTACGAGAACGCAGAGGTGGAGCACGGGACGACAAATGCGACAATGTGACTATAAACATGACACGGGACGAACTGATAATACACCTCCAGCGAATCAAGCGAAAATGCGAAATTTTGATACTGAAGCACAAAATTAAATCGTAACACAATATCCCGTAAAGTCACGGAACCCGAAAAATAATTTGTTTTTCTTGCGACATTTCCGACATACGAGGGAAATTATCATACCCGGAATCCCGTGTATGTAAAATCCAGTGCGAATATGACATAGCACCGTATAAGCGAACACGTATAAAGTAAACAGCCACCGCAACGGGTGGCTGTTCTTTTGGAGTGTACGAAAATACCGGACGGTTCAAACGGTTACAATTTGTGACGGTTTCACCTCGCTATTCTTTGTTCTCGGACTTAAACCCGATAGGCTTGCGTGGCTTCTCCGGTTTAGACGATTTTACAGATAGTTCCCCGATAGCTTGATAGAGATTGTCGAGGTGTTTGCGTGTGTCCTCTGACAAGTCATTTAATGCCTCTAATGTATCTTCACCGTCCCGCCTCAATAGTTCGATTGTAGCCCGTATTTCAGCCAGTTCAGCCGTTACGGTAGTTGCCGTGGCAATGTAGTTCCGTGTCGCTACAAAGGCTCGCATAATGGCCCTATTTGCCTGTATGGCGGTCTGACTACGAAGAACGCTTGAGAGCATCGATACTCCGATCTCGGTAAATGCAAAAGGCGGGTATTTCGGGAACTTGCCCCGCCCGTCAGTTTCTAACATCACAATTTGTGATCTTAGACTTTCTTTTAGCCGGTCGTATTCAGCCTCCGATAACTCAAACATAAAATCATCGCCCTCGAACCTCTCGATATTGCGCCTTACGGCCTGTTTGAGCGCACGAGTCTCCACCTGGTAGAGTTCCGCCAGATCGAAGTCGAGCATCACCCTCACGCCCCGAATCTCGTAAATTTTATTCTGAATAACCTGTATTTCTATAATCCATTATTCCTACAAAGTTACTACAAAAAAGTGAAATGCGGAAAGATATAGTGATAGAATTGAGT